>SMVA01114287.1_pt1 | contig 57376 bp, 47 predicted proteins | sample 2456451 | NCBI WGS metagenome assembly SMVA01 (sample SAMN11095933, study PRJNA526329) | marine sediment metagenome | biome: Marine sediment; feature: Surficial sediment; material: Deep marine sediment; isolation source: Hadal surficial sediment | place: Pacific Ocean | collected 2014-05 | depth...
AGCTGATCGACTACGTGGGCGGCATGGCGGATTACGCGGAGCGCGTTGGTAATCGGCTGCGGCTCCTTACCGCGAATTGATTTCAACGAGCCGGTACTTCTGAACCTTGCCGCTCGCGGTTCGCGGCAGGGAATCCACGACGACGAACTCGCGGGGTAGCTTGAAGCGCGCGAGTCGTTCGCCCGCCCAGTTCAGCAACGCCTCCGCGTCAACCTCGGTGTTCTCTGCGGGCACCACGTAGGCTCTCCCGGTCTCGCCCCACTTCGCGTCCGGAATCCCGATAACCGCGATCTCCGCGATCGCGGGGTGCTCGGCGAAGGTCTTCTCGACCTCGGCGGGATAGACGTTCTCGCCTCCCGAGATGTACATGTCGCGCGCCCGCGCCACGAGGGTGATGAAACCCTCCCCGTCAACGCTCGCGAGGTCGCCGGTGAGCACCCAGCCGTTTCGGAGCGTCTCCGCAGTCGCCTCTGGGAGATTCCAATAGCCGAGGAAGGTGATCGGCCCGCGTACCGTGATTTCACCGGTTTCGCCGACCGCTACATCTCGCCACTGTTCGATCGGTCCTGCGAGCGTTTCGGGATCGATGATCCGCAGCTCTGCGTGAGTGACCGGGCGACCGACACTGCCCGCTTTACGGGCCGCGTTCCGCGCGTCGAGGCAGCAGAGAATCGAGGTCTCGGTTTGACCATACGCCTGTTTCAAGACGAGATTTCGCCTTTTGAAATCGAGCACCAACTCGGCAGGTACCGCTGCCCCAGCGGTAAGCATGAACCGCAGCGTGTCGCGTTGCCGACGCATCGCGGGCTCCCGATCGAGGGCTTTAGCAAGCGCTTGGAACATTGTCGGTACGCCGCCAAGTAGTGTGATTTGTTCGCGCTCGACGATTTCCCAGACTTCGTCCGGATCGAAGCGAGACATCAAGTGGACGGTGCCGCCCGCGTAGAGCGTTGGGATTGCGAGGATCAACAGCCCGAAGGAGTGGAAGAGGGGGAGGGGTACCAGCGTTCGATCGCTTCGGGTGAGCTCCAAGAACAGCTCGGCGTTGAGGCTGTTGTAGAGCGTCTTGCGGTGAGGCAGCAACGCGCCTTTGGGGGCGCCCGTAGTTCCCGACGTGTAGAGGAGGAGCATGGGGTCGTCGGGGGTGACGGACGCTAGATCGCGAAGGGGTCGAACGGCCGATAGCGCAGCCTCGTAGGGATCGTTTTCGCCGCCACAAGCGATCAGGCCCATCCGAGGAGGCTGGGTGGACCCAGATGCCAATTCAGCCTGCCTCGTGAGGGATCTCTCATGGATGAGGATGCGGGGCGTGCAGTCCTCGAGAATCCGCTGGATCTCGTGCGCGGTGAAGCGCGCATGGATGGGTACCGCGATGGCACCGAGGCATGCGGCGGCGAAGAATGCTTCGATATAGGCGCCGCGGTTGTCGAGCAGGATCGCGATGCGGTCGCCGCGCTCGATGCCCGCGTTGCGCAATACGGCCGCGCAGCGCTGGGTTCGATCCCAGAGCGTCGCGTAGTCGAGATCGCGCGCAGCATCGACGAGCGCACGCCGATCCCCCGCGGTATCGGCATGCCGCTCCAGCCAGCTGGCGACGTTGTGGGTCTGAGAATCCACGCGCGGTGGTTACCCGAGAGGGCCGCGGCTCGCCAACAAGCTGGCCCTCCAGCCGGTTTGCGTTCTGGCGTACTAAGATCAGAGCATGTTGATCGGCAAGGCAAAGCGGGCAGTGGATGCGCTCGGCCTGGGCGGCCACAGCGTTTTGGTGGCGGCCTCGGGCGGCATCGATTCGAATGCGCTCGTTCACGCGCTCCTAGAAATCGCTGGAGAGAAGTCCCTCAAGTTATCGATTGGACACGTGAATCATGGCCTTAGAGGGGAAGAATCCGAGGCGGATGAGCAAGCGGTCTTGGATCTCGCGCGAGAGCGCGGGGTGCCCGCGTTCAGCCGCCGGGTGGAACCCGAGCAGCTGCGTGTCGGCCGCTCGAGCCGTGAGCGCCCGACCCTTCAGGAGGCAGCGCGGACGCTTCGCTACCGCGCCCTCCGGGAGATGGCCAAGGAGGCGGGCTGCCAGCACATTGCCACGGCCCACAACGCCAACGACCAGGCCGAGACGGTCTTGCTGCGTGTGTTTCGAGGATCTGGACCGGACGGTCTCGGGGGGATTCCCGAGCGTTCCAGTGACGGTGTGGTGGTCCGCCCGCTATTGCGCGCAACTCGCGCGGAGATCGAAGAATATGCCGCGCGGCGGGGATTCTCGTGGCGCGAAGACCGCTCGAACGCCAGCGTGGCCTACGCGCGGAATCGGCTGCGGCTGCGCTGGTTGCCCGGGCTCGCCGAGGACTTCAACGAACAGTTGCTCATGGCCGTCGGCAATCTGGCCGAAGCACAAAGGAGAGACTCGGAGTGGATCGGCGCGCTCGTCGAGCGAGAGGCGTTGGCGCGTTTCACGCCCGAGGCCGGCTGGCTACGGGCCCGCGCAGAGGGCTGGGGGGAACTTCCCGACGCGCTGGCTCACAGACTCGCGCGTTGGGGATTGCGGCGATGTGGCGGAGAGCGAGACGTGACGAGGGTGCACCTCGAGCGAATGCTCGCCTTCTTTCGCACGGCGCGTACGGGGACCCGGCTCGAGTTGCCGGGAGGTACGCGGTTGGAGCGAGATCGAGCTGGATTTCGACTCGGTCCGATCGAACCGCTCGGTCCGGTCGAACCGACAGGGCGCGGTGGGTGTCGATAGCCCGTGCTAGTCTATTAATGTCGCGGGGTTGCGGCTGCGCAGAAGGTGAGGGTACGGCTCGCCGAGCTCGTCCCGGTCGGGGACCAGATCGCGCGCATCGCCGAGATTTCGTTTGGGGGCGTGGGTGAATCAACAGTTCTACAAGAACATGGCTCTCTGGGTCGTCATCTTGGTGATGATCCTGCTGCTCGTCACCATGCTGCGCCAGACCGAGACCGAAGAGCCCCCGCTTCCCTACAGCGAATTCCTCGCCAAGATCGAAACCGGAGAGATCGAGTCCGTCGAGATCGAAGAAGGCGGAAACATCACCGGCAGCTTCACGAACGGCGGCGATTTCAAGACATTCGCGCCGGTCGTGGATGGCGATCTTCTGACTCTCCTCCACGCGCAAACCATCCAGATCGAAGCACGCCCCAAGGAAGAGGGGAGTTTCTGGCGCCAGATCCTGATCATGTGGTTCCCGTTGGTGCTCTTCATTGGGCTTTGGTTGTTTTTCATCCGCCAAATGCAGTCGGGTGGTGGCAAGGCGATGAGCTTCGGAAAGTCGAAGGCGCGTCTGATGACCGAGAACCAGAATTGCGTGACCTTCGAGGATATTGCGGGGATCGAAGAGTCGAAGACCGAACTCCAGGAGATCATCAGCTTCCTCAAGGAACCCAAGAAGTTCACCCGACTCGGCGCTCGCATTCCGAAGGGCGTGCTGCTCGTCGGGCCGCCGGGTACTGGCAAGACGCTGCTCGCGCGCGCCGTCGCGGGCGAGGCGGGTGTGCCGTTCTATGCGATCTCTGGATCGGATTTCGTCGAGATGTTCGTCGGGGTCGGCGCGTCTCGCGTTCGGGATCTCTTCGCGCAGGGCAAGAAGAACGCGCCCTGCATCATCTTCATCGACGAGATCGATGCTGTGGGCCGGCACCGCGGTGCGGGCCTCGGAGGCGGACACGACGAGCGGGAGCAGACGCTCAATCAACTGTTGGTCGAGATGGATGGGTTCGAGAGCAACGAAGGCGTGATCATGATCGCGGCTACGAATCGGCCCGACGTGTTGGATCCCGCCCTGTTGCGCCCGGGGCGTTTCGACCGCCGAGTCGTCGTACCCAGACCGGATCTCAGGGGGAGGCTGGCAATCCTGGAAATTCACACGCGCCGCGTGCCGATGGGCGACACGACGGATCTGCGGTCCATTGCGCGCGGGACGCCCGGTTTCGTTGGCGCCGATCTGCAAAATCTCGTCAACGAGGCAGCGCTGCTGGCAGCGCGGAGGGACGCGCAAGCCGTTGAGGGTCGCGATTTCGAAGACGCCAAAGACAAGGTCGTGATGGGCAGTGAGCGCAAGAGCATGGTGATGAGCGACGAAGACAAGCGCGCCACCGCTTATCACGAGGCGGGTCACGCCCTCGTTGCGTTGCTCACACCCGATGCGGACCCGGTCCACAAAGTCACGATCATTCCCCGAGGCTCGGCGCTCGGTGTCACCTGGACGATGCCCGACGAAGATCGATACACGACAACCAAAGATCAGATGATCGCCCGGATCAAGCACAATATGGGTGGCCGCGCCGCCGAGAAGCTGGTGCTCGATTACCTGTCGACCGGCGCGGCGAATGACCTCAAGCAGGCCACCGAAATGGCCCGGGAAATGATCTGCACCTATGGGATGAGCGATATCCTCGGCCCGGTCTCGCTAGCTGACGACGACCATGACGTCTTTCTCGGTCGCGATTTCATGTCACGCAATACCTACAGCGAGCATACCGCCCGCCTGATCGATGAAGAAGTGAAGACCATGCTCGAGACCCTCTATAACGAGGCTTTTCAGCTGTTGAGCGACAATCGCGCGACACTCGATCGCATCACGGAAGCATTGCTCGAGAGGGAGACTCTGGATCGGGGCGAACTCAAGTTGCTGATGGACGGCAAACCGCTTCCGCCATTGGCGATTCCGGTCGCCGATAGTCCGCCTGTCGAACCCGTCGATACCGAGAAGCCCGTCAGTTTTCCGGGTGACTCGATGCCCGACCCCGAACCCATACCCGGATAGGAGTGCCCTGTGATTGCGTCGGCGATCTTTCCGCGCGAGCGCGTAACGGTCGTCGGTGTCCTGAACGCGACCCCGGACTCTTTTTCTGATGGAGGGCGGTGGGTCGATGAACGCGGCGCCGTTGACGTGGACGCTGCGGTCGACTTCGCTGCGCAAATGGTCGAGGCGGGTGCCCAGATGATCGATGTGGGCGGTGAGTCTACGCGTCCCGGAGCGACAGAGGTGCCCATGGCGCTCGAGATCGACCGCACCGCGCCGATCGTGGAGGCACTCGCCAAGCGGTTCGCGGTCGAGATCTCGATCGACACCCGCAAGGCCGGTGTCGCTGAAGCCGCACTCGACGCCGGAGCGCGGGTCGTAAACGATGTATCTGGTCTCAGCTTCGATGCCGCGCTCGCCGAAATCGCGGCGAATGCTGGCGCGTCCTTGATCGTTGGCCACGCGCGGGGAACGCCCGAAACCATGCAGCAGGATCCGCACTTCGACGATGTTCTCGCTGAAGTGGCGACAGAACTTGGTGTTTCGTTGGCGGCTGCGCGCGCAGCTGGCATTCCAGATGAACGGCTGGCCGTCGACCCGGGGATCGGTTTTGGAAAACGCCTCGAAGACAATCTGGCGCTCCTCGCCAACGCGGGCAGCCTTGGGGAGACGTTGGGGTTGCCCGTGCTGGTGGGCCCATCGCGCAAGCGATTCCTGGGTAGTTTGACGGGCGATCCACTCGAGTGTCGAGATGCGGCCACCGCGGCAGCTTGTGCCGTCGCGATCTTCGCAGGTGCTGACGCTGTGCGGGTCCACGATGTGGCCGGGGCCGTTCGAGCGGCAGCGGTTGCAGGCGCACTGCGTAAGGCGCGCCGGGGGGCGGCCGCGTGATCGAATATCTCTGGGAGTTCTGGCGGGAGCTGTGGGCGTACCTGTCCACAAATTTCAACCCCATCCGCGACACGATCGACATCGTGCTGGTGGCGTTCGGGATCTACTGGTTGTTGCTGCTGATGCGCGGCACCCGGGCGGTGCAGATTCTCGTGGGGCTGATCGTCCTGGTGGTCGCGAACGTGGCGGCGGATTTCTTCAACTTCCTGACGATGCGTGTGATTCTCGAAAAACTCACGGAACCCGCGGTGATCATCATCTTCATCCTCTTTCAACACGACATCCGGCGCGCGCTCGCACGCGTGGGTCGCGGATTCTTCCGGTCGGTCTCCGATCAACAGGAATCTCAGATGCTCGAAGAGGTGGTTCGGGCCGCCCAGGGGCTCGCGCAGCGGCGGCTGGGCGCGCTGATTGTGTTGGAGCGAGATACCGGGCTGGATGATCAGATTGAAGCGGGAGTCGCACTCGACTCGAACGTCTCGAAGGAGTTGTTGATTTCGGTCTTCGTACCCTATTCGCCGTTGCACGACGGCGCCGTGGTGATCCAACGCGGGCGTCTCTCCCACGCGGGCTGCATTCTCCCACTCACATTGCGACGGGATCTTCCGGAGGGCATGGGTACACGACACCGAGCGGCCGTCGGTATTACGGAAGAGACGGATGCCGTGGTGATCGTGGTTTCAGAAGAAACAGCGTCGATCTCGGTTGTAATGAGCGGTGAAATGGTAAGTGGTCTGGATGCGGCACGACTGCGGGTGATTTTGCGAGATGCGATGAGCGGATCGAGAGAACTCGAGACATCCGGTGACCTTGCGGCCACGGCACTCGAATCGATGCCCGTGGGCGATGACGCGGATCGGGCGGGTGATGAGTCGGATTCGCCGGAAGGCGAGACCACTGCGACCCCGCGCGCGAAACCGGGCCGGCGCGCCCGCTCGGCGGGATAAGATGCGCGCCTACCAAATCCGTCTCGCCCTGCTCGCACTTGCGATCTCCGGAGCCCTCTGGGGGATGTCCCACGGCTCCTCCAAGATCGAACGCGGCTTCGACATCCCGGTGGCATTCGACGGGATGCCCGAAGAACTCGTCATTACCCGGAAGAGCACCCAGGTCATCAACATCCGCGTGCTGGGGCCTCGCGCCGCACTCCGTGACATTTCGACGGAAGATCTGGAATACGAGGTGAATTTGGAGGGCGCAAAGCCTGGAAAGGCGGTCTACCTCGTAGATGAAACGACGCTGGTGATGCCGCAGGGCGCGCGGATTCTGAGCCGTTCACCGGCCACGATCGAGTTGGAATTCGAGCGGAAGAGCCGAAAGTCGGTTCGCATCACAGCCGATCTAGAGGGCGAACCGGCGGTGGGCTTCATGTTCACCGAAATCGAGATCGATCCACCGCGGGTCTGGCTCGAAGGTGCGCGCAGCAAGGTGCTTCGGCTTTCCGAAGTCATGACCGAAACGATCGATGTGGCCGGATTGAGCGAACCCCTAGAACGCGAAGTGCGACTCTCGTTGGGGGTGGAGCACACCTGGGTCGAGGAGGAGAAGCCGGTCACGCTGCGAATTCGCGTCGACCCAATACCGGACCCCGCGGCCGAGGAGGTCGTCGAAGTTGAGTGAGAAGCGGCTGTTCGGCACAGATGGTGTTCGGGGAACGGCCAACGTGCACCCGATGACGGCTGAGATGGCGCTGTCACTCGGACAGGCAATCGCGCGTGTCTTTCGTGTGGAAGGCAACAAGCGCCGCCGAATCATCATCGGGAAGGACACCCGGTTGTCGGGGTATCTCTTCGAGGACGCGCTCGCGGCGGGTATTTGTTCGATGGGTGTGGATGTGATTCAGGTGGGCCCGATGCCGACACCAGGCATGGCGTTCTTGACCGCAGACATGCGGTGCCAAGCCGGTGTGATGATTTCAGCCAGTCACAATCCGTATCACGACAACGGGATCAAGTTTTTTTCAAGTGACGGTTTCAAATTGCCTGATGCGATCGAGCGTCGAATCGAATCGCTGATTGCTTCGGGAGAACTTTCAGAACTTCGCGCGCCGCCCGACGAAATTGGCCGCGCGCATCGCATTGAAGACGCTGCCGGCCGATACGTGGTTTTCCTGAAAAAAACGTTTCCGATCGAGTTCTCGCTCGATGGTATGCGCGTGGTCCTCGACTGCGCGAACGGTGCCTCTTACGTGGTCGGCCCAACGGCGCTGGAAGAGCTCGGTGCCGAGGTTTCAGCACTCGGTGTATCGCCAAACGGGCGCAATATCAATGACGGTTGCGGTTCGCTCTTTCCCGAGCGGGCGGCCGATAAGGTCAATGAAATTCGCGCAGATGTGGGGATCGCGCTCGATGGAGATGCCGATCGTGTCGTGATGATCGACGAGACCGGCGCAATCCTCGATGGGGATCAACTGCTTGCGCTTTGCGCTCAGGATATGGTCGAACGTGGCCTGCTGCGCGGCGGCCAGGTCGTTGCAACGGTGATGAGCAACCTTGGCCTCGAGAAGGCGCTCGAAGAATTGGGCGTCGACTTGCTCCGGACCCAGGTGGGCGATCGCTACGTCGTAGAGGCGATGCGCGAGGGTGGTTTTAATCTGGGTGGCGAGCAGTCAGGGCACGTCATCTTCCTGGATCACAACACCAGCGGCGATGGGTTGATCACGGCGTTGCAGGTGCTCGCGATCATGCGACGCAAGGGGCGTAAGCTCTCCGAGTTGACGGCCAATTACGTTCGGTATCCGCAAATTCTCGTGAATGTTTCGGTCACTGAGAAGAAACCGATCGAGGACCTCCCGGAGTTTTCCCGATTGGTCGCAAAGATTGAAAGCGCGCTGGGTGACCGCGGGAGGATTCTGTTTCGTTACAGCGGCACCGAGTCGCTGGCCCGCATCATGGTCGAAGGCGACGATGAACGGAAAATTCGCGAGTACGGGCACGAGTTAGCCGAATCACTGCGTAGCGCTCTGGGAGGGTGATCCGATTCGCCGATTGATTTTCGTTTTAGATGCGTTGATGGACCTCCGCGAGGCGACTCATAGCGGAGATATTGATGTGGCAGCCGCTGTGACGATTGCGGAACTCGCGGGCGCCGATGCGGTCCGCCTCGGTATCAATGATGACCTGAAACCCGTCTCGGAGCGCGACGTGCTGAACGCGCGCAGAGCTGCGCGGCGTTTCGAACTTCGCATGACCGGCAGCCCGGCTCTCTTGAAGGTCGCACTCGAAGCGCGACCCGATCGGGTGCTGATCGCGGCGAGCGCAAGCGATGGTGGATGGGAAGGTGGGCCGCTGAATCTTCGCGCCGGTGCACCGTCACTAGCCCCCGTAATGCACGGACTCCAGGAAGCGGGGATTCCTGTGTCGTTGCGCGTGCATCCGAAACTCGACAGCGTAAAAGCGGCCCACGCGGCGGGCGCGACCGGGGTTGAGCTCTACACGACTGCGATACTCGACTTACCCGAAACAGAGCGCAATGCAGAACTCGAGTCGCTCGCTGACGCGGTTCGGTTGGCGGCCAAATTGCGATTGCGAATCGGCATCGGTGGTGGACTCGGTTACGCAACGGTGTCTGAAGTGCTCGAAGGTGTACCCGCAACCGAGTGCGTCGCAGTTGGCAGGGCTGCCGTCTCACGCGCGCTCCTGGTGGGTATGGATCGAGCCATGCGAGATCTGAGGGCCGCCGTCCAGTGATCGTTGGCGTAGGGATCGAACTCGTCGACAGACAGCGATTCGAAGCGCTTCTCGACCGATACGGCGATCGATTGCGGGCCAGGCTGTTTACCGATGGGGAGCGCGAGTACGCGGCCCGCAAGCAGCGAGGTGGCGAAAGCCTGGCTGTCCGGTTTGCGGCGAAGATTGCCGCCAGGCGTGCGTTGCGCGCGGGTGCGCTGCGCTTGCGCGACATCGAAGTGATCAGAGATCGCCTGGGGCCGCCTAGGCTTCACCTGATGGGGAGCGCCGAACGTGCGGCGCGCGATGCCGGCGTGACGAATATTGCACTCACGCTGAGCCACGACGCAAAATGGTGCGTCGGGCAGGTGATTCTCGAGTCCGCTCCGTGAGCTCCGATGGCCCTCGCGCCGCGCCGCCGAATCAGCGCCACGCCGTAAGCATGGTCGGCGCGCATGCCGCGTGTTGGTCGTTGGTGACCGCTCAGGAAATGCGCGCACTCGATCGCGAGGCGATCGAGACGCTTGGAATTTCCGCCGACACCCTGATGGAAAACGCGGGTCGCGCCGTCGCTGAAGAGCTGCTTCGCGATCTTCCGAAGGGAACCGAGGTTTCGATCGTCTGCGGGCGGGGCAACAACGGGGGCGATGGATTGGTCGCGGCCCGGCACCTGCATCTTCAGGGCGTCGACGTGCTCGTCATCCTGCTCGGCGAAGTCGCCAACCTGAGTGAGGCCGCGGCGATCAACCTCGACCGCGCTTGCAGCGAAGGGGTTTCGCTCGCCGATCAATGGCATTCACCCTCTCAGGGCATCGTGGTCGACGCGATCTTTGGCACGGGATTGTCGCGGGTGGTGGAGGGTGTCGAGGCCGAGTGGATTCACCGCATCAACGCGTGCCGGGCCAAAGCCAGGGGTCGCGTGCGAGTCGTTTCGGTAGATCTACCGTCTGGGCTCTGCGCAGATACAGGCGCGGTGCTCGGATGTTGCATCGAGGCGGACACCACGGTGACACTCGGCCTGCCCAAAGTGGGTCTCACGTTGGAACCCGGACGCAGCGCAGCGGGGAGAATTTCGGTCGCAAAGATTGGTGTTGCTGATCCAAAGGTGGCCCGATTGCCGCGTGCAGAGCTCTGGACGCGCGCCTATTCGGGTTCGCAGCTCCCCGCTCGACCTGCAGCCGGCCACAAGGGAAGTTTTGGCCACGCGCTGATCGTGTCGGGATCCGAAGGCAAGACGGGTGCTGCTGCGCTTGCAGCGGAAGGCGCCGCGCGGGCGGGTGTTGGATTGGTGACCATCGCCTGTCCGGCTGGGCTCAACGACATTCTCGAAATCAAGTGTACGGAAGCCATGACGGCTCCAGTGGCGGATACCGCCGAGCGTTGCTTCGCTTCAAGCGCCGCCGAACCCATCATCGCGTTGGCGGCAACCCGAGACGCGGTGGGACTCGGGCCGGGAATCGGATGCAGTGAAGAAACCCAGGCGCTCGTGGTTTCGCTCGTCAAGCGTCTGGAGATTCCGCTGGTGATCGATGCGGACGGCCTCTACCCCTTTGCTCGCGAACCCGATCTGCTTTTCGAGCGCCGGGGGCTCACCATCTTGACCCCGCATCCGGGCGAAGCCGCGCGGCTGCTCGGGGTGGAGACGAGCGAGGTCAATCGAGACCGCCCGGCCGCTGCGCGCGAGCTCGCGAAACGGCTCGGTTCGGTCGTCGCACTCAAGGGAGCGGCCACCGTGACCGCTGCTCCCGATGGACGGATTGCGATCAACCCAACAGGCGGGCCTGCGCTCGCGGCAGGGGGTACCGGGGATGTGCTGCTCGGCATGCTGACCGCCCTGGTCGCACAGGGTGTCGCCGCTTTCGAAGCGGCGGCGCTCGCGGTGTTCATCCACGGGCTTGCTGCCGACCGCCTCGAAAGGCGGGCCGGATCCTCGGGACACCTCGCGAGTGAAGTCGCCAGCGAGGTTCCAGCGGCGACCGAGGAACTCCGCACAGATCTGGCCGCTGCGGGTGGCAGCGATTCTGAGGCGAGCCTTGCGGTTTCATTCCCGGAGCCCTGACGCCACCCAGTCGGCGGCGGGCCTGCTGGCGGCCTCGTTGCCGCGTGAAGGGCTCCTGCTGGTCTTGAGCGGCCCGCTAGGGGCGGGCAAGACCCTTTTCGCAAAGGGGCTCGCGCAGGGCCTTGGAGTGGCCCCCGAAGCCGTCACGAGCCCAACGTTCGCAATCTGCGCCGAATACGATCTCCGGGATGGGCGCCGGCTCGCACACGTCGACGGTTATCGGCTCCAGAGCACCGCCGAACTCGAGAACGCGGGGTTTCTGGATCTCCTGACGGCGGGTACGATCGTTCTGGTCGAATGGGGCGAGCGTTTCCGAGATGCACTTCCCGCGGACCGGCTCGAGATTAAAATCTCCCGTCCCGGCGAAGGTCCGACCCGACGGTACCTGGAGGCGGTAGCCTGCGGACCGGTCGCCTCCCAGGTGCTGACGCAATGGCAGGCCCAGCTGGTGAGCAAAGTCGGACGGCAGCTGGATCTGGAAATGTTGGAGGAGACGAGTCAATCGCGATGGGACTGATCGTTCAAAAATATGGAGGCACCAGCGTCGGCGACGCAGACCGAATTCGAAACGTTGCACAGCGCGTTGTCGAAACCGCGAAGGCGGGTCATCGGGTGGTCGTGGTGGTCTCTGCGATGGCCGGCGAAACCGACCAGCTCGTCGCCCTCGCTCACGAACTTGGTGGCGATGCGCCGTTGGCGCGGGAATACGACGCGTTGCTTTCGACCGGGGAGCAGAAGACGATCGCGCTGCTGGCGATGGCAATCTCGCAACTCGGACAATCCGCGCAGTCCTTCAACGGCCGCCAAGCGGGCATCCGAACCGACGATTCGCACCTGCGGGCGCGAATTTCGAGCATCGATGCCGCGACCATCCACCGCGTACTCGATGCGGGTGTCGTGCCGGTGGTGGCGGGTTTTCAGGGCTACGACGAAGATGGGAACATCACCACCCTGGGGCGCGGCGGCACCGATACCACGGCGGTCGCCGTGGCGGCGGCGCTCGAGGCCGATGTATGCGAGATCTATACCGACGTTGCGGGAATCTACACAGCGGATCCGAACCTGGTGCCCGGCGCGCGCAAACTCGATCGGATTTCCTTTGACGAGATGATCGAGCTCGCGAGCCTCGGAGCGAAGGTTCTGCAGATTCGATCGGCTCGGTTTGCAATGCGCTACGGCGTGCCGCTTCACGTTCGCTCGTCCTTTGAATCGGGTGAGGGAACCTGGGTGGTGGCTGAGGAGGAAGTGATGGAGAGGCTGGTTGTTTCCGGTGTGACTTACAACCGCAACGAAGCGAAAATCCGCGTGCGCGGTGTGAAGGATCAACCTGGAATCGCGGCGAGGATTTTTTCACCGCTCTCCGATGCGGGAATCGTCGTAGACATGATCGTCCAGAATCTCTCTCAGGATGGTACGACCGACATGACCTTTACGGTCGAGAAGGCGAGTTACGAGCAGTCGCTCGAAGTTGCCCAGCGGGTGGCTTCTGAAATCGGAGCCGCCGCAGTAGAGGGCGACGAGAACATCGCCAAGGTGTCGATCGTCGGACTCGGGATGAAGGATCACGCGGGTGTCGCATCGAAGATGTTCCAGGTTCTCGCGGATGAGGGAATCAATATCCAGCTGATCACCACCAGTGAAATCAAGGTTTCGGTGGTGATCGAGGAGAAATACTCGGAACTCGCGGTGAGGGCGCTTCACGCGGCTTTCGTAGACGCGGGAGCCGCCGAGCCCGTTGCGGAGACCTGATCACCCCGTCCCCATGTGAAGGCTTGCAGATGGAGCAGCGACAGGCCCTGGCGGGATTTGCGCTGAGCGGCGCACTGTTCGTGCTGGCGCTTCCGATCGCTTTGGTCGAACCGAAATTGTGTCGTAATCCAGTGGAGTCGACGGCGATCGAGCGGCATACGGTGGCCGTGCGTTGCGAGGGCCTGCACGCGCGCGCGGGCGAAATTCGTGGGCCCGCTCGGAGGCTTTTCGGCCTTCCGATCGAGCTCAATTGCTCGGACGCCCGAACGCTCGAAACCCTGAAGGGGATTGGTAGCGTTCGGGCGCGTCGGATCTTGGAGGAGCGCCAGCGCCGGCCCTTCGAGCGTGTCGACGATCTGGTGCGCGTCCATGGAATTGGCCCCAAGACGCTCGAAAATCTTCGGTCTGCGATCGCTGTGAATGCGCTGAACCGAGAATCGGGTTCACTAGACTTTGCGAAGTGCCCTTCGGGGGATGTGCGAGAATTCGACTCGGGTAGAGGAGGGCGAATTTGAAGGTCCAAGAGGGAGCCGAGCAGGTTCGCAGATTCCTCAAAGAGGGGCTGTGGTCCGAAGTGCCGACCTCGCGCTGGGTCGTTTCACGCGCGGTCAGTCTGCTCCAATTCACGATCATGACCGCTGAGGGCTTCGTTCGGGATCGGCTGCTGTTGCACGCGAGCGCTCTCACCTACTTCACCACGATCTCACTGATTCCAATCTTCGCGATCGTGGTTTCGATCGCAGCGGCAATCGGTATCGACAGCGACTTTGCCGATGGGTTGGTGGCGAAGCTCGCAGCGGGTGCGCCCGGCCTCCAAGAAAGCATCGTTTCGCAGATCAAGGCCGCCGACTTCAAGGCATTGGGCGGAATTGGTGCGGCAATCGTATTCGTCCTGACCGTGCTCGGGCTGAGTAATGTAGAAGGAGCGTTCAACTCGATCTGGGGCGTCAAGAAACACCGGAGTTGGAGCAGGCGTTTTCCCGATTACCTCGCGATCCTCGTGGTCGTGCCTCTGATGGCTACCGGACTGTCGCTTGCAACGGGGCTGCAGAGCGAATGGCTGGTACAGCGCCTGCTCGAGTACGAAGTGTTTTCTCTCGTCTACGAGATGGGGCTTCGGTATCTGCCCTGGTTGACACTTGCGGGTTCGTTCACGCTGATGTTCTGGTTCTTGCCGAATACCTCCGTGCGATTTTCTTCTGCCGCCTTGGGCGGCGCCGTGTCTGCAATGTTGGTCCTATTTGCTCAGGACATTTACCTCGGCTACAGCGTTGGCGCCGCGCGCGCTAGTGCGCTCTTTGGTGCGTTCGCACAGCTTCCGCTGCTGTTGGTCTGGATCTACGTGTTCTGGGCAATCGTTCTTTTCGGGGCGGAGCTTGCGTTTGCACATCAGAATCTGGCCTCCTACCGGCTGGAGTTGCGCGGATCTTCGGCGGTGCCTGCCGAGAGAGAAGCCATCGCATTGCGCGCTGCGCTGCTGGTCGCGCGCGCTTTTGACGATTCGGCGCCGCCCGAAACCGCCGATAGCTTGTCGGCGCGCCTGGGAGCTCCGATTCGAATCGTTCGTGATGTTCTCGGCCAGCTCGAAGCGGCGGGAATCTTGTCGCGCCGCGGCGACGCCGCGGTCGAAGAGGCCGTTCAGTTGGGCCAGCCCTCGTCTCGAATTCGCGTGATCGATATATTGTCGGCGTTGCGCGGAAAGCGCGAACCGGTCGGCGAGGATCCCAGCGCAGGACTCGTCGAGGGGCTGCTCGGAGATCTCGACATGGCAGTGGCGCAAGCCGAGGGAGCGCAGACACTCGCGGATCTGCTCGCCCGCACCCCTTCGCTTGACCCTCCAGCGGCTCGGAGTTAGCGTTCCACCCCTTCTAACCAGGTGAAGAAATGCGCGTCTACCTCGATCACAACGCCACTTCGCCACTTCGCGAGGAAGTCCTGGATTCCATGACGCGTATTTTGCGCGACGTGCATGGCAACCCGTCGAGTGTCCACGAAGAAGGGCGTAGCGCGCGCGCAGCGGTAGACCGTGCGCGGGCATCCGTCGCATCGCTCATCGGTGCAGACGCCGACGATGTGTTGTTCACCGCGGGCGCCACGGAAGCCAACAATACGGTGCTGCTCGGAATGGCAGACGCGCACGTGGGTGAGGTTCGTCACATCGTCACATCCGCTGCAGAGCACCCGTCGATCGATGCCCCTCTCGAGCGTCTCGAAGCTGAGGGCTGGCGGGTGACGCGAGTGGGCGTCGACTCGGAGGGCCTACTCGATGAGGAGCAATTCGAGCGAGCGATCGAAGCGGATACCGCGCTGGTGTCCATCCTCTGGGCGAACAACGAAACCGGCGTCTTGCAGCCAATCAAGCGCATTGCAGCGCTCGCGCGGGCGAAGGGGGTTCCATTTCACACCGATGCGACCCAGGCGATTGGAAAGACTCCAGTCGATCTTCGGGAAGTCCCGGTCGATTTTCTGTCTTTGTCGGCACATAAATTCAACGGGCCGAAGGGTGTGGGGTGCCTGATCGTGCGGGGTGACACCGCCTTCGAGCCGATTCTTCACGGTGGCCCTCAGGAGCGGGGCCGCCGCGGGGGCACCGAAAACGTCGCGGCCTGCGTGGGCTTGGGTGTGGCTTGTGAACTCGCGGAACGGGAATTGCCCGGCCGGATGCGTGATTCCGCCGAGCTGCGCGACCGACTCTGGGAGGGGATCGAAGCCAAGATTCCCGGTGTGCGGCGCAATGGATCGACCGATCGTGTGCTTTCCAATACTCTGAACGTGGAGTTCGAGGGGGCGGCGGGAGAGTTGCTCCTGCAGGCCCTCGACATCGAGGGGATCGCGGTGTCTTCAGGTGCCGCGTGTCACTCGGGTTCAGTCGAACCTTCGAAGGTACTGGTCGCAATGGGATGCTCGCCCGAATCCGCTCGTGGATCGATCCGCTTCAGCGTTGGCTACGGCAACGACGCAGCGCAACTCGACCACCTGCTCCGGCTTCTGCCGGACCTCGTCGAGCGGGCGCGGCAGGCGGTGGGAGCATGAGCGCGAATCAGCAGCCGATCGGCGCGGTTGAACGTGAAAGTCAAAAGCGAGAGCGCGTGGTGGCCGCGCTCTCGGGTGGTGTCGACTCTTCCGTGGCGGCGGCACTGCTCGTTGGCGAAGGGCGTGAAGTCATCGGGGTCACGCTCAACCTCGCGGGTGGGGCGTCGCGCTGTTGCTCACTTGCTGATGCGGACGACGCGCGTCGCGTTGCGGATCAACTCGGCATTCGATTCTACGTCGCGAATTATGCGGATCGGTTTCGCGCCGAAGTGATACAACCTTTTGCGGATGAGTACCTGTCGGGCCGAACGCCGATACCGTGCGTGGCTTGCAACTCCCGCTTCAAGTTCGATTATTTGCTCGAGCGCGCGCGGGTCTTTGGCGCCGATCGCGTTGCAACGGGACACTATGCGCGGGTGGATGTCGATCCGGACAACGGGTTGCTGCGTCTGCGGTGTGCGGTGGACCGCCATAAGGACCAGACGTATTTCCTGTTCGAACTCGGACAAGAGCAACTGAGCGCTGTCGAATTCCCGCTTGGCGATCTCAAGAAAGAGGAGGTTCGAGCGCGAGCCCGCGAGCTCGGGTTGGCGACGGCGGAGAAGCCAGAGAGCCAGGAGATTTGTTTCGTTCCCGATGGCGACTACGCGGCCGTGGTCGAAAAGATCCGCCCTGGCGCCTTGCCCGGCGGGGGGGAGATCGTAGACCGGGAAGGACAGGTACTCGGCCAGCATCCGGGCATCCACCATTTTACGGTGGGTCAGCGTAAGGGACTCGGTCTGTCAGCCGAGAAACCGCTCTATGTCGCAGGGATCGACGCCGAACGAAATCGGGTCGTGGTGGGTGGGGCCGAAGACCTCAACGCCAAGGGTGCGCGAATCGAGCGGGTTTCCTGGGTTTCGGGTGTGACACCCGAACGCGCCGTTCGCGCGACGGTGCGGGTGCGCTATCGACACGCGGGAGCCTCGGCCATGATCGAGGCGCGAGCCGATGGGCAAGCGATCGTCAGCTTCGATGAACCCGTGCGCGCAGTCGCGCCGGGCCAGGCCGCCGTGTTTTACGATGATGATGTCGTACTCGGCGGCGGCTGGATCGCAGAGTCACTGTGATACTCGAGCAGGATGCGGCTGCCCCTCCGATCAGCGCCGTGCTCGGGTACGAGTTCGCAGACGCGGCTTTGCTCGAACTCGCGCTTAGCCATACCTCTTTCTCCCACGAGGAGGACGGCGGGCGCGGAAACGAGCGTCTCGAGTTTCTCGGCGATGCGGTTCTCGACCTCGCCGTTTCGGAGATACTTTATGAAGTGCATCCAGAGTGGGATGAAGGGGACCTGACCCGAACGCGAGCGGGGTTGGTGAACCAGAAATCGCTCGCCGAGCAGGCTCGAAACTTCGAACTCGGCCGGTTCATCAAACTCGGCCGCACGGAAATGCGCTCCGGCGGTTGCGACAAGGATTCGATCCTCGCGAATTGCTTCGAGGCATTGATCGGGGCGATCTTTCTGGATGGCGGATTGGCGCCGGTAGAAGAATTCGTGCGACGCGTCTACGGTTCTGCGCTTGCGCGTGAAGCCGTTCGCCAACGGCGGGATGTCAAAACCGAATTTCAAGAGTGGGCGCACGCGCGTTTCCAACAGACGCCGCGCTACAAGACAGTTGGAGATAGTGGCGCGAACGGGGACGATGCGCGTTTTGTGGTGGAAGTTTCGATTGGTGGCGATTCTTGGGGTCGAGGTGTGGGGCGCTCGAAGCGGATCGCCGAGAGCGCAGCGGCTGCAGAAGCGCTGAAGAAGTGCGCGGCTGGGGATTGGAGCAGAGATGACTGACGGGTCGTTCGGCGATGCTAGGGGGCCAGCGGAGATGTCTGAGGAATCGAGCCGAAAGGCCGTGGAGTTGAGCCGAGATGTCTGACGGACCGCATCGTGCGGGTGCGGTTGCGATTCTCGGCCGGCCGAACGCCGGCAAGTCGACGCTGCTGAACCATTTGCTCGGCGAGAAACTCGCGATCGTCACCTCCAAGCCGCAGACCACGCGCAGCCGGATCCTCGGAATCTTGAGCCGCGAGAATTTTCAGATTCTCTTCTTCGATACGCCCGGCATGCACGAGAGCACGAAGGCGCTCAATGTCGCGCTGAACGAATTGGTGGACTCGGCGGCCAAAGACTGCGACCTCGGCCTGCTGCTCGTGGACCCCTATGGGGGCTGGGGCGATGATCATTCTGCGCTCCACGAGAAAATGCTGGCGCGCGGCTGTCCGGTGATCGTCATCTCGACCAAGGGCGACCTCAAGAATCGCCAGAACCCAGAGTGGCCGCCGACCGCGCCCGCAATGCGAACGATCTCGGCGAAGACCGGAGAGGGCGTCGATGAGCTACTCGCAGAGGTCGTGACGCAGCTACCGGAGTCGCCGCCCCTCTACCCCGAGGATCAACTCAGTGACCGCCCGCTGCGATTTCTGGCGGCCGAGTTGGTGCGGGAAGCCGCGTTCGAAGAACTCGGTCAAGAACTCCCCTATGCGCTCGCCGTCGAGGTGGTCGAGTACGACGAGAGCCGTCCTGACCTCGTGCGGATTCGAGCAGACCTGCTCGTAGAGCGGCGCTCTCAGAAGCAGATCGTGATCGGGAGAGGGGGACAGCTCATCAAGGCCATCGGTATTCGGGCGCGCCGGGAGATCGAGACGTTGGTTGGTAACAAGGTCCATTTGGAACTTTGGGTGAAGGTTGAAGCGCGTTGGGCAAAACACCCGAAGCGGCTGAAATCACTGGGCTATTCCTGACCCCAAAGGCTCGTCGCGGATTGACTGAGCGGGCTCTGATCGTGTAGGGTGGGCGGTCTATTTACCTCTGGCACGCCCCCTCCGGTACTCCCGGCTCACGGCTTGCCCGCCAGCCAGGAGAGGCCGCATGAGCCAGAAAGAAGTTGTCATTGCCAGCGCCACCCGCACCCCGATCGGGTGTTTCCAGGGCGCTTTTTCATCGCTCTCCGCATCCGATCTCGGAGCCTTGGTCGTCCGAGAAGCCGTCAAGCGCGCCGCGGCGACACCCGACGATGTCGACGCCGTCATCATGGGGAATGTGCTCTCGGCAGGCATGGGGCAAGCACCCGCCCGCCAATGCGTCATCAAGGCGGATTTTCCGGTCTCCACCAACGCGGTAACGATCAATAAGGTCTGTGGGTCGGGCCTACAGGCGGTGATGTACGCACGGCGTGAAATCATGGTCGACGAGGCCGATGTCATTGTGGCGGGCGGCATGGAGTCGATGACCAACGCTCCTTACATCCTTCCGAAAGCACGCGCGGGGCTCCGCCTCGGCAACGCGGAAATCGTCGATACGATGATCACGGATGGTCTCTGGGACCCCTACGACGACATGCACATGGGTGTCTGCGGCGACCTGGTTGCCGAGAAGTGCGGCTTCAGCCGCGAGGCCCAGGACGAATTTGCGACCACCAGTTACCGCCGCGCACTTGCGGCCCAGAAGGAAGGTCGATTCAAGCCCGAGATCCTGCCGGTAGCGGTCCCGCAGCGGCGCGGCGAGCCGTTGCTGGTGGATGACGACGAAGAACCGGGCCGCGGCAAGATCGAAAAGTTCTCCTCCCTGCGTCCCGCGTTTGGCCGGGACGGAACCGTGACCGCAGCCAATGCCTCGTCGCTCAACGACGGCGCGGCGGCGCTCGTGGTGTGCTCGGCAGAGGCCGCGAAGGCGAAAGGCTACAAAGTGCTCGCGCGCATCATCGCGGATTCGTCGGCCGCCGTGGAACCGAAGTGGTTCACACTCGCGCCGGTGGATGCGCTCGCGAAGCTCTACGCAAAGACCGACACGAAAGCCTCGGATTGGGATCTCTACGAAATAAACGAAGCCTTTTCGGGCGTGACGATGGCGGCCGCGAAAGAACACGGAATCCCGATGGAAAATATCAATGTAAACGGTGGCGCCGTGTCGCTCGGACACCCGATTGGTTGCTCGGGAGCGCGCGTGCTCGTCACGCTGCTCTACGCGCTCGCGGATCGCAAGCTCAAGCGCGGCATTGCAACCTTGTGCATCGGCGGCGGCGAAGCCGTCGCTCTCGCGGTGGAGTGCGTCTAATCATGAAGAAGATCGGCATCATCGGAACTGGAACGATGGGTTGTGGAATCGCCCAGGTGGCCTCGCAGATTCGCTGCGAGGTGCTCTTTCAAAATCGAAAACAAGAGTCCGTGGATCGGGGTCTCTCTCGGATCGAGAAGGGGCTCGAGAAGCTGGTCAGCCGCGACAAACTCACGCAGGCACAGAGCGATGGCATCACGAGCCGGATCCGCGGCGTGGTTTCGCTCGAAGAACTCAAAGAGTGCGACATCATCCTCGAGTCCGCGCCCGAGGATCTCGAGATCAAGCAGGAACTGCTCGAGACAGTGAGCGGAATCGTGACGGACCGCTGCATCATCGCAACGAACACCTCGAGCCTATCGGTGACCAAACTGGCTTCCTTCGTAACGCGCCCCGAGCGATTCGTCGGGATGCACTTCTTCAACCCGGTACCGATGATGAGTCTCATCGAAGTGGTGCGCGGTCTGCGCACCTCGGAGGAGACCGTGGCGGCTGTGCGGGAGTTCGCGCAGGCGTTGGGCAAGACGCCGATCGAAGTGAAGGACCATCCCGGGTTCGTGGTCAACCGCGTGCTCTTTCCGATGATCAACGAGGCAGCCTTCGCGCTCAGCGAAGGGGTCTCTGATGCCGAGGGTATCGATGCCTGCATGAAGGGTGGCTGTAACCACCCGATGGGCCCGCTCGAACTCGCGGATCTCGTCGGTCTCGACGTCGTCGTCGCAATTCTCCAGAGCCTTTATCAGGAATACGGGAATCCGCGTTACTCGCCATGCCTAGAGATCATCAAGCGCGTCGAGGCGGGCTGGCTTGGCCGCAAGACGGGCCGCGGTTTCTACGACTACAACAAGTAGACGCTGAGGATGTCCGAACGCGACCCGAGCGCGCCGGATGTTGGAATCTACGAAGTCGGCCCCCGAGACGGTCTGCAAAACGAAGCCGAATTCGTTCCGACGGTTTCGAAACTCGAGTTGATCGCGCTGCTGGTGGCATCGGGGCTGCGTCGAATCGAAGTCGCATCCTTTGTGTCGCCGAGTTGGACCCCGCAGCTCGCCGATGCGGATGAAGTCGTCGCTGGGTTGCCGCGGAGCGAAGGCGTGAGCTTTGGTGCGTTGGTTCCCAACGAGAAAGGTTACGAGCGCTTTCGCGCGGCGGGTCAGATCGACATCGCGGGAACCTTCATTTCTGCGAGCGAGACCCACAATCAAAAGAACGTCAATTGCTCGATCGATCAACAACTCGCGCGCCTCGCGCCGGTCTTCGAGAGCGCCCGTGCGGATGGCGTTGCGGTGCGCGCTTACCTGTCGACTGTTTGTGGTTGCCCCTATGAGGGCGAGGTCGCCGTATCCGCGGTGGTCGACTTGGCGCGAAAGCTGATCGAATGCGGCGCCGCTGAGATATCGCTCGGAGATACGATCGGCATCGGCCACCCGAATCAGGTGCGCGCGCTGGTGCGCGCGGTCGCCTCGGAGGTGCCAATCGAGCGCATCGCACTGCACCTGCACGACACCTACGGCCGTGCACTCGCGAACGCACAGGCGGGCTTCGAGGAGGGAGTGCGGATCTTCGATTCTTCGCTCGCGGGCCTCGGTGGCTGTCCCTATGCGCCCGGTGCATCGGGTAACGTTGCAACCGAGGACCTGGTGGATCTCTTCGAACGGGAGGGCATTCGCACCGGGATCGACCTGGATGCGCTCGTGGATGCGAGCGCCTGGCTCGAACGCGATGTTCTCGAGAGGCCGCTACCGGGACGGGTATTTCGCGCGCGACTCGGGGAGCGACAGCGGGCGAACCGATCGGACTGAACGGGCGAACTGAGATCGATTTGGCGCAGGCGTGACACGAGGAAGGGGGCGGGCCTTGAAGAAGGGATCGGACGTCAACCAGCGACTCGAACTGATCCGCAACGGCGGCGACCCGAAATACCACGAGAAGGGGCGGGCTGCGGGGAAGCTCTTCTGTCGCGAACGCTTGAATCTGCTGCTCGACGAAGATTCCTTCGTCGAAGACGCCGCGTTTGCGAACAGCCTTGCGGGCGATCTTCCCGCAGATGGCGTCGTGACAGGCAGTGGCGTGATCGATGGTCGACCCGTCTGTGTGATGGCCAACGACTCCACGGTGAAAGCCGGTTCCTGGGGTGCCCGCACGGTCGAAAAAATTCTCCGGATCCAGGAGCGCGCCGAGCGCCTGCGTGTACCGCTGGTTTACCTGGTCGACTCGGCGGGTGCGCGAATCACCGACCAGATCCAGATGTTTCCAGGCCGGCGTGGCGCGGGACGCATTTTTCACAACCAGGTGCGGCTTTCCGGAATGATCCCGCAGGTCTGCCTGCTGTTCGGCCCCTCAGCGGCGGGGGGGGCCTACATCCCGGCGTTTTGCGATGTGGTCTTCATGGTGGAAGGCAACGCGAGTATGTACCTGGGTTCGCCGCGGATGGCCGAGAAGGTCATCGGGCAAAAAGTGAGCCTCGAAGAGATGGGTGGTGCGAAGATGCATTGCTCGGTTTCCGGCTGCGGGGATTTGCTCGTGCAATCGGAGCCCGAGGCCATCGCGGCTGCGCGGCAATATCTCTCCTACATGCCCACGTCTGCGGATTCGGAACTTCCCGAGCAGCTGGACGTTGCGCCCGTCGCCTCTTGCGAGGATCTCGAAAGTCTGATTCCTGAATCTGAGAATCAGCCCTTCGATATGCGTCTGGTCATAGACCGCATCGTGGATGGCGATTCATTTTTTGAAATTAAGAAGCTCTTCGCGGGCGAGCTGATCACGGGCTTGGCGCGCATCGATGGCTGCGCGGTCGGGATCGTCGCCAACCAACCGAAGGTCAAGGGCGGCGTGCTCTTCGTCGATTCTGCGGACAAAGCCACGCGCTTCATTTCGCTCTGCGATGCGTTTGGAATCCCGCTGTTGTTTCTCGCCGACGTTCCCGGCTTCATGATCGGAAAGGCCGTCGAGCGCCAGGGCATCATCCGCGCGGGCGCCAAGATGATCATGGCAGTCTCCGAGGCGACCGTGCCGCGGTTGAGTGTGGTGATCCGCAAGGCCTACGGTGCAGGTCTCTACGCGATGAGCGGCCCCGGCTTCGAACCCGAAGCCTGCATTGCGCTGCCGAGCGCAATGATCGCGGTGATGGGTCCGGAAGCCGCTGTCAACGCTGTGTATTTCAACAAGCTGCAGGGCCTGAGCGACGAAGAACGCGCCGAGACCGAGGCCCGTCTGCAACGCGAGTACCGCGATGACATCGACATCGAGCGCCTCGCGAGCGAACTCGTCATCGATGCAATCGTCGCCCCCGAAACCCTCCGCGACGAAATCGCAGCGCGCCTCGCCGCTGCTGCGGACCGCCGCGATACACCGCCCGCGAAGTGGCGCAGCGTGCCGCCCGTATGACGGTACGATCTCCCACTCTGCGGTGGTCAATCCGAGAACGCATGCACGTGGCAAGCGCTGGCTAGCGGGTCGATCTCAACTGGGTTCGATGTGCACCGTAACGTCGGTTACCGAAAATTTTTCGCTGATCACGCGTTCGATCTCGTCCGCAATCGCGTGGGACTCTGCGGTCGACAAGTTGGGATCGACGCTCACGACGAGGTCGATCGTCGGGCCAGACCCTCCCTGGCGAGAGCGAACGCGGCGGGTCTCGTGGACACCATCCACCGCTGACGCCGCGTTCGATAACGCTTCGGGGTTGGCGATGCTGCGCTCGACCAAGACGGGAATTGCCTTTTGGAACAGTCCATACGCGAGGTAGAGAATCATCCCAGCGACGATCATCGACGCGAGTGTGTCGAGCCAGGGGTAGCCATTTGCGGCGAGTTGCCAGCCCGCAATGACCGCGATCGTCGTCAACACGTCCGAAACCGTGTGCCGGGCGTCTGCGTGTAGAATGTCCGAGTCGAGCCGCCGCGCCCAGCGATTTTCCCAGACGGCAATCGCTATGTTGACCACGAGCACGCCCAGCATCACCGCGAGGCCCCATTTCTCGGTAGAAACCTCACGCGGTGTGCGATCGAGCGCGCCGAGAACGATTTCGAGTGCCAGCACGGAGAGCAAGGTGGCAATTCCGAATACGGCCAGCGTTTCGAATTTTCGGTGTCCGTAGGGGTGCTCTAGATCGGGGGGCGCACTTGCGATTCGGGTGGCGATGAACGCAACGCCGTTGTTCGCGAAATCGGCGAACGAGTGGATGGCGTCGCCGATGACCGCGATGGAGCCGGTGTGAATCCCCACTATTGCCTTGGCGAGCATCACCGCGAGGTTCGCGCCTGCTTCGATGATGAGTACGCGCTCGACTTGCTTGTCCCGATTTGCGGACGTGGATGCAGCCAACTCGACGTTCTCCCATGTCGCGAATTCGATCCAGCTGGGAATTTGCGAAATCAATTCATCTGGCGATCGATTCGTGGCGCCGCCCTAGCGTAGCGCCCGAAGAATGGGCGTGGCGATTCGTCCGAGCGGGACGCGTGGCTCCCTGATCGCGGACGATGGGATGAAGCTCGGGCTCTCGATCACTCGAATGCGTGATTTGGTGTCGATCAATCGTCTCCGCCCGCGCGATCGGTCTGTGGGGCGTGCACGCTCAGCACCGGGCATGGAGCGATTCGAATCGTTCGCTCGGTGACGCTTCCGAGCAAAGCGTGCTTGAATCCCGAGAGCCCGCGGGTTCCCATCACGATCAGGTCCGCACCGATTTCGCCAGCAGTCTCGACGATCGCCTTGGATGGCATTTGAGAGACAGTCTTGGCATCGACCGGGATCTCTGCCGGGAGATGTTTTTGCTGCCACTCGGCGAGTTGCTTGGTTGCCGCCTCTTGAATATCCGTGAAATAGTTTGAGGGGATGGCGATCCCGTAAGGCGAGATGCCGCCCGGCTGGATCTGGTAGCAGTGGAGTAGGTGGAGTCTCGAGTCGAACACCTTTGCGAGATCAACGGCCGCCTCGAGGGCTGCGAGCGAATGATCTGAAAAATCGACGGGGACCAGAATTTCCTTGAAGCGTGACATGGACCGCCTCCTGTGATCGAGGTGTTTTCTGTGACACCCAACAGATAACCACAGGAGCAGTGACGGCAAGTGATTAATGGGCAACTTCCCCCGAGTTCTCGATGCGCGGTTGCTGGCTGTGGGGATTGAGCGACTCTGGTGCCCGCCCTGCATTCTTCGAGCGCAGAGGGGCTGGGTTCGAATCCGTCGAAAAATCCGCTGTTCTCCGGCCCACCAGCACGGACGGCGGTACCCGGCGAGACGCACCTGCGGCCCGCATGGCGATCCTCCCGAGCAGGTCGCGCCGTTCGGCCCCACAACGGCGATTCTCTGGGCATGTCGCGCCGTTTGGCCGCACACGGCCACGCTCCTCGAACGCGAGAATCGATGCCCGAAGGGAACGAAGTGGCTATGGTCCTTCGCCTTGATCAGGGTTCTGGGGCCCCTGCGCGAATCAGCGCAGCGAGCGCCCGTTGGCGTTGATCAGCGGTGTGGTGTCCACAGGAGATGAGTGATGAGCAAGACCCCCAAATGAGCAAGACCCCCAATACGAGCAAGACCCACAAAGACGGGGAGGACCTGGCGAAGTGGCGCGAGCTCGCGAGTGCGGAGCTGCGCGGCGCGGACCCCGATCAATTGGTGTGGGAGACGCCCGAGGGGCTCAGCGTCAAGGCGCTCTACACGGCAGCCGACATCGAGAACCTCGAGTTCACGAATACACTACCTGGGATCGCCCCATTCGTTCGGGGGCCGCGCGCAACGATGTTCGCGAACCGACCCTGGACGATTCGCCAATACGCGGGCTTCTCGACGGCCGAAGAGTCAAACGCCTTCTACCGGCGCAATCTTGCTGCGGGCCAGAAAGGTCTGTCCGTTGCGTTCGATCTCGCGACCCATCGGGGTTACGACTCCGATCACCCTCGTGTGACCGGCGATGTCGGCAAGGCCGGCGTTGCAATCGACTCCGTTGAGGATATGAAAATTCTGTTCGACGGTATTCCTCTCGAACAGATGTCGGTATCGATGACGATGAACGGCGCGGTGCTGCCGGTGCTGGCCTCGTTCATCGTGGCGGGTGAGGAGCAGGGGTGTCCGCGCGAGAAGCTCACGGGGACGATCCAAAACGACATCCTCAAGGAGTTCATGGTCCGCAATACCTACATCTATCCGCCCGAGCCGAGCATGCGGGCGGTGGCGGACATCATCGAGTTTACGAGCGAGCACATGCCGAAGTTCAACTCGATCTCGATCAGCGGCTATCACATGCAGGAAGCCGGCGCGACGACGACGCTGGAACTCGCTTTCACACTCGCGGATGGTCTCGACTATGTGAGGGCGGCGCTCTCCAAGGGATTGGGGATCGATCAGTTTGCACCGAGGCTTTCGTTCTTCTGGGCGATCGGCATGAATTTCTACTTCGAAATCGCCAAAATGCGTGCGGCGCGCCTGATCTGGTCGGAGCTGATCTCGCAGTTCAAACCCAGCGACCCCCGTTCGCTGATGCTTCGAACCCACTGCCAGACTTCGGGCGCGAGCCTTACGGAACATGATCCGATCAATAATGTGATTCGAACGACCGTCGAGGCGATGGCTGCGATTTTTGGTGGCACCCAGTCGCTGCACACCAATGCCTACGACGAGGCGTTGGGTCTGCCGACGGACAACACCGCGCGTACTGCGCGAAACACCCAACTGATCATCGCGGAAGAGACTGGAATTCCCGCAGTGATCGATCCCTGGGGCGGCTCGTATTTCATGGAGTCGCTGACGGCGAGCGTTGCGGCCGAAGCGCGCAAGATCATCGCGGAAGTCGAGGAACTCGGCGGGATGACGAAGGCGATCGTCGCGGGCATGCCGAAGCTGCGAATCGAAGAGTGCGCGGCTCGGCGCCAGGCGAGGGTCGATCGCGGTCAGGATACAATTGTCGGTGTGAACAAATACAAGCTCGATCAAGAAGGCGAGCTCGACTTGCTCGACATCGACAACGAAGCTGTCCGAAGGAGTCAAATCGCCCGGCTCGAGGCGATCCGCGCCAAGCGCGATGCGGGCGAGGTCGAGAGAACGCTGAGTGCCCTCGAGGGGATTGCGCGCAGCGGAGAAGGCAATCTGCTCGAAGCTTCGATCGCGGCCGCTCGAGCGCGAGCGACGGTCGGAGAGATCAGCGAGGCGCTGGAGCGCGTCTTCACTCGGTACCGGGCCGATGTACAATCCGTGTCGGGGGTTTATCGCAGCGTGTACGAAGGCGACGAAGAATTTGACAGTGTGCTCCGGGAGGTCGAAGCCTTCGGCGTTTCGGAGGGGCGACGCCCGCGCATGCTGGTCGTCAAACTCGGCCAGGACGGGCACGACCGGGGGATGAAGGTCATTGCAACCGCGTTCGCGGATCTCGGTTTCGACGTCGACGTGGGACCGCTGTTTCAACTGCCAGCGGAGGCCGCCCGAATGGCGGTCGACAACGACGTGCACGTGATCGGCGTTTCGAGCCAGGCCGCGGGCCACAAGACCCTGGTTCCCGAGCTCGTACGAGAACTCGAAAAGATCGATGCCCACAGCGTGGCCGTCGTGGTCGGTGGAATCATCCCGCCGAAGGACTACGAATTCCTGAAGAGCAGGGGAGTGGCTGCGATCTTCGGGCCGGGAACCGCCGTGCCCAGCGCGGCCCGCGAAGTGCTCCAGGTGATTCGAGCCCGGAGCTCATGAGCCAGGGCGCTCGCTCCGCGAAGGAAGAGGCTGAGGCCATTCGCGGCGGTGACCGGAAGGCCATGGCGAAGACGATCACGCTGCTCGAAAGCAAGCGGCCGGAAAAGGCCGAGCGCGGTCGGGAAATTCTCGAAGAGCTCGTACCGCATACGGGCCAGTCGATGCGGGTGGGGGTGACCGGCCCACCCGGTGTTGGCAAGAGCACCTTCATCGAGAGTCTGGGCATCTACCTGCTCGAGCGCGGGCACCAGGTTGCGGTGCTGGCAGTCGATCCGAGCAGCCCCGTCACCGGTGGCAGCATTCTCGGCGACAAGACCCGGATGGAGCGTCTGGCGCAGCAGGATGGTGCCTACATTCGGCCGTCGCCGTCGGGCGGTTCTCTCGGCGGAGTCGCGGACCGCACGCGCGAAGCAATGTTGGTCTGCGAAGCCGCGGGCTACGACGTCATCATCGTGGAGACTGTCGGGATCGGTCAAAGCGAAGTCACCGTGCGGTCGATGGTCGACTTCTTCCTCGTGTTGCTGCAGCCCGGTGCGGGAGACGAACTCCAGGGCATCAAGAAGGGCGTTATCGAACTTGCAGACAGCCTCGTCGTCAACAAGGCCGACGGTTCGCTGCTCGAGGCCGCCGAGCGATGCGTTGGTGAACACACCGGGGCGTTGGGTCTGCTTCACGCTCGATCCGCCCACTGGACACCCCGGGTGCTGATGGTGAGTTCGCTCGAGGGCACCGGGATCGACTCGGTCTGGGGGACCATTGTGGAGCACACGGCGGCGCTGGAGCCGAGCGGCGAATGGCAGGCGCGGCGGAAAGAGCAGGCTCGGGAATGGATGTGGAGCCTGGTCGAAGAGGGGCTCGAGGACTCGTTTCGCGCCCACCCGGATGTTTCCAGCCAGATCGAATCACTCGAGCGGGCCGTCCAAGATCTCGATATCTCCCCGGCAGCGGCTGCCAGAACGTTGCTGGCGGCATTTCGCTCCTAGGCGTGCTGGCGCGGGCCAGCGCTGCGGCAGATAGGGGCTCCAACTACTCGCTGCGGAACGCAGAACAATCGAAATTCGAGGGGAGTTGCCGCTTCACTCGGCCCCACAACCTGCCGATGGAGAAAGGGTCCGGGACTCTCCGGGCGCAGCCGAGGGGATCGTGGGTCATGGTCCAGATCAACATGTCCGAGCGAGAAATCGCAGTGAAGGTGGTCTATTACGGACCGGCTCTCTCGGGCAAGACGACCAACCTGCTCAAGCTCCACGAACTGATCTGCAGCGATGCGCGCGGCAAGATGGTCACGCTCGATACCGCTCACGACCGCACGATGTACTTCGACTTTCTCCCGATTCATTTCGGCACCGCCAACGGTTTCTCGATCAAGATCAAACTCTTCACCGTGCCGGGCCAGGTCATGCACAAATCGACGCGAAAGGTCGTGCTCGCGGGTGCGGACGCCGTCGCGTTCGTCGCGGATTCGCAACGATCCGCAGCAGGCGCCAACGCGTATTCGTGGCGAGACATGGAGGCGAACCTCAAATCCAACGGAATTGATTTCGAGCAGATCCCAAAGGTCCTCCAGTTCAACAAGCGAGACATGCCAGACATCAAGCCGCTTCAGGAAATCAAGGACGCCTGGGGGGAGCTGCCGACGTTTCCCGCGGTTGCGATTCGGGGTGAGGGCGTGTTGGAAACCTTTCGGGAACTGCTGAGCTGCCTCTACCGAACGATCGATTCCAAGCACGGATTTGGCTCGAATTTTGGTATCTCCGAGCAGGACTTCCTCAAAGGCGTTTTCGCGAACATCCAGCAGCCCTGATCTTGGCCGCGGATTTCTCGCACTTTCAGTCCTCGCTGGGCAACCCGCCTCTTATTTGACACCTGAAATGGCCGCTGATAGCTTCAAATGACCGCCCAACTGCGCGAATTTGCGCACATCTCGGAGCCACAGCGCTCCACTCGGGAGCCCCTCCGGCTATGTCGAAAATCCGCTCGAAGCTCCGTCTCGAACTGAGCCAGGAGAACATCCGGAAGGCGATCGCGTCCGTAGAGGCGGCTGTCCAGGACGTACGAGACGGCAAGATGGTCATTCTTGTGGATGATGCCGATCGGGAGAACGAGGGAGATCTCTGCATCGCGGCCGAAAAAGTGACTCCCGAAGCGATCAATTTCATGGCGAAATTCGGCCGGGGATTGATCTGCCTCTCGCTCACCGAAGAGACCCTCGAGCGATTGAACCTCTCGATGATGGTTCCCGATCATGAAAATACCTCCGGGTTCGGAACCGCTTTTACAATTTCGATCGAGGCGCGCCACGGCGTCACGACGGGTATCTCCGCTTCGGACCGGGCGACGACGGTGCTTGCAGCGATTGCCGATGACGCGAAGCCCACGGATCTCGCGCGCCCGGGACACGTCTTCCCGCTCCGTGCACGCGAAGGGGGTGTATTGCGACGGGCGGGCCAGACCGAGGGCTCACTGGATCTCGCTCGGCTCGCGGGCCTCAAGCCCTCTGGTGTGATCTGTGAAGTGATGAACGACGACGGCTCGATGGCCCGGATGAACGACCTCTTCGAATTCAGCCGCGAGCACGGAATCAAGATTGTCTCGATCGCTGACTTGATCCAGTATCGATTGCGCACCGAAAAACTCGTCTGGCGCGCCGCAGAAGCCGACATGCCGACCGCCACCGCTGGCGATTTTCGAGCGATCGTTTACGAAAACGCGATCGATCACGTAGACCACATCGCATTGATCAAAGGCGAAATCGATCCCAGCGAAGCGATTCTCGTCCGAGTCCACAGTGAATGCCTCACTGGCGATGCGTTCGGTTCGCTGCGCTGTGACTGCGGAGAGCAGCTAGACGCCGCACTCAAGATGATTGAGTCCGAAGGCGCTGGGGTACTGCTCTACATGCGCCAAGAAGGCCGCGGGATCGGACTCAAGAACAAGATCAAGGCATACGGCTTACAGGACAGCGAGGGCCTGGATACAGTCGAGGCCAACGAGCGGCTCGGATTTCCCGCAGACCTGCGTGACTACGGGGTCGGGGCGCAGATTCTGAACGACCTTGGCATCAAGAAGATGCGCATGATCACCAACAACCCCGGAAAGCGCGCTGGAATCGAAGGCTATGGGCTTTCGATCGTCGAGCGCGTGCCGCTCGAGATCGTTCCCAATGAAAAGAACCTCGAATATCTTCGCACCAAGAAAGAAAAGCTCGGACACGTTCTGCATTTGATGAGTTAGTCGATCGCGCGGAACCTCAGGTCGAATCGAATCGGGTTGGCGGGTCCTGGGTGATTCCGCTCGAATCCAGCCGATTGGATCCGATCGAATCCAATCGGGTAGAACCGAGAGTGGGTACGAAATTGTTTGAGTCCGTCGAATCCGTCCAGCAAGAACTCGCAGACCTCGGCTACATCTGCGATGCAAAAATCGCGACAGTCGTCTTTCTCGCCCAGCGCCTCGAAAAACCCGTCTTGGTCGAGGGGCCGGCGGGAGTGGGTAAAACCGAACTCGCGAAGGTGGTCGCGACCGCTACCCGCAGCGAGCTCATCCGGCTGCAATGCTATGAGGGCCTCGACGAAGCCAAGGCTCTCTATGAATGGGAGTACTCGAAGCAGCTGCTCTACACCCAAATTCTCAAAGAGCGCTTTTCGGACATCATGAGTGGGGCAAAGACGGTTCGCGAAGCGGCCGAACGCGTGGGAAAAGAAGACAGCGTGTTTTTTTCTGAGAATTTTCTCGTTCCGCGTCCGCTCCTGAGCGCGATCACATCCGATGTACCCGCGCTGCTACTCATCGATGAAGTCGACAAAGGGGATCCGGAATTCGAAGCTTTCCTGCTCGAAGTGCTTTCGGACTTCCAGGTCACGGTGCCGGAAATCGGGACGATCCGGGCCAAGAATCGCCCGTTGGTATTCTTGACTTCGAACAACAGCCGCGAGATGAGCGATGCCCTCAAGCGCCGCTGCCTTCACCTCTTCATCGATTTTCCAAGCGAAGCGATGGAACTTCAAATTCTCGAAACCCGGGTTCCCGAAGTGGGGGAAAAGCTCAGGGCAGACCTCGTGCGCATGATGCAGGCCCTACGACAGCTGGATCTGAAGAAGACGCCATCGATCAGCGAGACCCTCGACTGGGCGCGCGCGCTGCTGGCGCTCAACGCCAAGGAGTTGGACCGCGAGATTGTCGAACAGACCCTCAACGTCATCCTCAAATACGAGGGCGATCTTCGAAAAGCCGAGGGCGAACTCGACAAGCTTCTCGCCAAAAAGAGCGAGGAGCAGCGTCCAGATGCCGCGGTGGTGACGTCTCCCGCGAAGGGAGCCGGGAAGGACGCGCTCCGTCAGGCGTGACGCTAGGCCGTGCAGAAACGCATCCTCGATTTCACCAATATTCTCCGCCGGGCCGGCGTTCGAGTCTCTACCGCTGAAACGCTAGACGCGTTTCAGGCGCTAGAAGTGCTTCCGATCGATGACCGGGCTGTCTTCCGCGACGCGTTGGGCGCCACCATGGTCAAGCGGGCTGCGGACGTTTCGACCTTCAACGAACTCTTCGAGCTGTTTTGGTCCGGTTTCTACGACAGCCTCCGCGAATCCTTCGATCAGGCCTCTGCGGGCTTGCCCGAGCGGATGGACTACGACGCGCTGCTTCGTCAGATCGCTGAACTCCTGAATTCCATGGAGGGGGAACCGCCGGCGCTCTCCGAACTCGCGCGCGCGATGCTCACGGGGGACCTCGGCCAGCTCGAGTCGCTGATTCGCAGCGCGGCCGAAGAAGCGGGGCTCGAGCGGATCGAAAACTTCCTTCAGGTCGGCTTCTTCAGTCGTCGAATGCTCGACGGTATGGGCGTCGAACAAGCAGGAGGAGAACTCGGCGAGTTATTGGATCGGCTCCGCGCTGCGGGAATGCCTCCCGAGGAGGCTGAATCTCTGGGGAGCCTGATCGATGGATTGATGGATGCGATTCGAAGAAGCGTTCGCAACTTCACGGAGCGGGAGATCCAGCAACGGAACCACGACTACATGGAGAAGTTTCGGCAGGAGACGCTGCTCGAGAAGAGCTTCTACAACCTCACGGAAGACGAGATGAGGAAGATGCGAGAAGTCGTGGAGCGGCTCGCCCAGAAGATCAAGAATATTCTGACGATCCGGCGAAAGCGATTGAAGCGGGGCAAATTGGATCTGCACCAGACTCTCCGGCGCAATATGTCGCACGGCGGAATCCCATTCGAAATGGTCTGGAAGCACCGAAAGAAAGACCGCCCGAAGCTCGTGATCTTGTGCGACGTCTCTTCCTCTGTCGCCAACGTCTCACGCTTCATGTTGCAGTTTTGTTATTCGCTGCAGGAGGCCTTCACCAAGATCCGATCGTTTATCTTCGTCGCGGAACTTGGTGAGGTGACCCATCTGTTCAAGGGTGCCGAAATCAGCGAGTCGATCGAACGGGCGCTCCAGGGTGGCGGAGTCGTCAATGTCTACACCCGATCGAACTTCGGCAATGCGTTCAATGTCTTTACGCAGAACTACCTTTCGGCTGTCGACAAGAAGACCACCGTCCTGATTCTCGGCGACGCTCGAAACAACTACAACGATCCCAAAGACTGGTGCCTGAGAGAAATCCACAGCAAAGCGAAGGACGTCATCTGGCTGAATCCGGAAAACTCCAATGCCTGGGGGTTCGGCGATAGCGTGATGGACCAGTACATGCCGTTCGTCGATATTGCGGAGGAATGCCGGAATCTTCGCCAACTTTCGAGCCTGATCGACCGGATGATCCTGCGCTAGCGGGAACGCGCGACCGAGATCGGACGAGGCGAGAAGGGTTCCATCGCGCACCGTCGAGACAATCCCCAAAACGAAAACTGCCCCGCCAGAAAGGGCGGGGCAGTTCGAAAGTAGGAGGGCGGTGGATGGATGATGGGGGGTGAGAGGTTGGACATTTCGGTCAGAAATGCCAAATCCACCGCCACTCCATAACTGGGAGCGTTGGCCTTACTTCTTTGGGGGACCTCCGCCGTTGAACTCAAGATCAGTATGCGGTGGATGGAACTATTAGTCAAACCGTATTTGGGAGCGGTTCGGAATCCGTCGGTGGAAAGCTGAATTAGTCTTATTTTTCAAATACTTCTGATTCTTCGTGAAAGTAATATCTGGGCTTTGAGAAAGCCGGGCGAACGTTTGGCCACCCGAGCGCCTTCGGGTAGCTTCAGGCGAGTTCGCGTCTGTGGCGTTTCGTCGCGAGGATTTCCCTCGGTAGACCGACCGCCATGCCGGACTCGGCAATTGGAGAATCCTTGATCACTCCCCGGCGCTTTTGGATCCGCACCCACGGCTGTCAGATGAATGTCCACGACTCTGAGAAGGTGGCGAACCTGCTCCTTCACGACGGTTGGGAGTCTGCCGAGGGGATGGACGATGCGGACCTCCTGATTCTCAACACCTGCTCGATTCGCGACAAGGCAGAGCATCGTCTCTACAGCGAGTTGGGCAAGCTGCGGGAGTGGAAACAATTGGCTCCGGACCGCAGCGTCGGCGTGGCGGGCTGCGTCGCGCAGCAGCAGGGTGATGCGTTGTTGAGGCGGTTTCCGCAAGTCGATTTCGTCTACGGCACCCACAACCTGCGGCGGGTTCCAGAGATGGCGGCCGCGGCGCTTCGGGGCGTCCGCGACGCGCAGACCGAGGAGAACAGCTCCGGGGAGCGTTTCGATCTACCGTCGCGACATCCCTCGCTGCAGGGTGATCCGGCCGGCCGCGCATTCGTGACCGTCATGGAAGGCTGCGACATGTTCTGCAGCTTTTGCATCGTGCCGTTTACGCGCGGCCGGGAGATCAGCAGAACCGGCGCAGAGATCATCGCCGAATCGAGAGAGTTGGTCGCAGCGGGGATAAGAGAGATCTGCCTGCTGGGCCAGACCGTGAACGCCTACGGCCGACACGATCGCCGCCGCGCAGCTGCGCGCTCGGAACGCAACGCGGCGAGCATGCTGAATCAGCCGATCGTCGAATCGCCGGATTCTTTTGCGCGGCTGCTGCAGCGAATTGCGGAGATTTCGGGACTCGCGCGGCTTCGCTACATCAGTCCACATCCGATCTTCTTCGACGACGACCTCATCCGAGTGCACGGCGAACTCGACGTACTCTGTCCTCACATTCATCTGCCGGTCCAGAGTGGATCCGATCGCATCCTCGAGCGGATGAGGCGTCGCCATGGCGTCGCCGAATACCGACACCTGATCGATCGGCTGCGCGCGAGTCGCCCCGGCCTCGCGATTACGACAGATTTGATCGTCGGCTTTCCGGGCGAGACCGACGTCGATTTTGCCGATACCCTCGAGTTGGTTCGAGAGGTTTCTTTTACAGACTCGTTTTCATTCAAATATTCGCCTAGACCAGGTACACCAGCGAGCTCCATGGCGGATGAAGTTCCGGAAGCGGTCGCCCAGGCGCGACTGGAGGAACTCCAGCTTCTACAACGCTCCCTCACACTGGACGCCCACCGGGCGCGGGTCGGTGAGACGACCGAAATCCTCGTGGAGGGGCCGAGCCGGCGCGGCGGCGCGCAGCTCTCGGGTCGGGATCCATTTCACCGTGTCGTCAATTTTTCGACCCAGGCGGAATCCTTGCCCAGCCCGGGTAGCTTGATTCAGGTCGAGATCGTGGACGCGACTCCCCACTCGCTAATCGGGGTCTGGGAGGGGGGTGCCGAAGGCGGCCAGCGATCCCGAGCTGTGAAGATGGGGGCGCGAGTTGCCGATGAACGGAGTGCCCTGGTCGGCGGCTAGCCGTTCGGGGGCTGGGCCCGGACCGGCTGCCGACAGGCAACGCTGCGCGCTGTTCCTCGAAAGTGCGGGTGCCTCCGGGTGCGCGATCGAGCGGATCGAGCAGACTGGACGGATCGGATGGATTGGGTGAAATGGGGGAGGGCGCGCAGAAGCTGGACCGGAGAAGCCGGTGCAGCGTGCGCGCAGGCACGAGGGGAATCGGATGCCCAAAGCGCGCATCCTGGCAGTTGACGATCAGCGTTATTTCCGTGAACTGCTGGAAGGAATGCTCACTGACGCCGGTTACGAAGTGCAAACCGCCGCCGGAGCCGAGGAAGCACTCCTCGTCCTCGAGCACGCCAACTTCGACATTCTGCTGACGGACCTGGTGATGCCGCAGATGGACGGAAACGAACTCGTCCATCGCGTCAAGCAGCGCAATCCCGATCAAGATGTCGTCGTCGTAACCGGGGTGGTCGACGTCAAGGCGGCTGTCGATGCCATGAAGCTCGGGGCCTCCGAGTATCTGCTCAAACCGTTTGACCGCGAGACGCTGACGAGCACCTTGGAAGGCGTGCTCCAGAGCCGCCGCCTCAGCACCGAACATGCCAAATTGCTGACCGAAAACATCGAATACCTGGATGAGCGAAGCCTGTTCGAGCGGGCGGCCGCGTTGTTCGGTTTCTTGTCCGTCGAACCGCTCGCAGAGCGAATCATCGACGGGCTGTGCGTCGAAACGGGCGCGCAGGGCGGAGTGCTCTGGGTCGCCACCGATTCGGAGCGCGATGCGTTGGAGCTGGTGTCGGCGCGAGGGTTGGTGCGCGTGGATGGCGAGCAGGAGTTGGTGACGTTCTCCGATCTGCCGATGGAACTCGCGGATTCGAGCACGAGATCGGCTGTGCTGCATTGGGGTGACAGCGAGGGAGGCGAGCGGGAGGCGGTCTACCTCGCCTTGCGCGACGAATCCAAAATCATCGGGCTGATCCGATTGACGGACAAGCTCGGTGGTGAAGATTTCGATCCGGTCGATCGAGCTTGTGCGGAGAAATTCGCCGAATTTGCCCAGACCGCGCTTTGTAATGCGCTGCGCTATCGCGCCCTGGAGCGGAAGTTGGTCGAGAACGACGCGACGGGTGCCACCGATTTTGAATTTTTCAACAATGCCGTGCGCAATGAAATCGAGAAAGCCAACCGGCACGGACGGAGTTTCTCGATCATCGAAGTGGAGATCGGGCCACTGGATGGCCTGCGGGCGCAATTTGGAGAAGTGGCCTTTCGACAGTGGATCGACAAAGCCATCGCCCAACTGAGGCGGCTTCAGCGCTCATCGGACCTGCTCTCCATGGACGGTCTGGGGAAGTTTCTCGTCTTGCTTCCGGAGACCGATGTGCTGGGAGCCGCATTGTTCAAGCAGCGCGCGTTCGAGGCGTTCCAGGCCGGCGAAGCGCTCGCGCTTCTCGGACCCAAGAGCCGCGCCAAAATCCACGTCTCCGCCGTCAGCTACCCTTCGGATGGAACCCAACTCGAGTCACTGCTTCGCCTGCTCGACGAGCGCATCGAGAACGACGGATCGAGCCGGGTGCGCGAGTGGGTGCTCGAAGACAAGCCGATCGCGGCCTGCCTCGAGGCGCTGCTCGAGGAAGGCGCGGAGGAGCGCTGCGAGACGATTGCCCAGATCACCGAGTTCGTTCTCGCCGAACCGATCAGGCGCTCGGAGACCCGGTCGCTGATGTTTGCGGCACCGGGCGAAATGCTCGACGAGGCGATTGCCTCCGGCCTGAGCGCACTTCGCGATCGCATCGGGCAGACCGCGATTTCGATCCTTGGCGAACCGCCGAAGCTGGAAGCCGACAGCGAGGCAGACGATTCCGAGGGTTCGAAAATCCAATGGGTATCGGGTCGAGCATTGGGCGAGCTGCCGCTCTTCTTGATCTATTTTGGCGAAGGGTCCGCGTACGCGATGGTCTGTGAGGATGCCCCGGAGCGCGATCGGACGCGCTTCTTTCAGACCAGCGATCGAAACCTGGTCGAGCACCTGGCATTGCGAATCCAACATGAATTGCACGGACTGGGGGGCGGTCAGCCGTGACGGTTCTGATTGCAGATGGGGATTTTCAACGGGGCAAGCGCCTCGCTGCCGCGTGCGAACAGCTCGGCTTGGGTGCGAGCGTAGCCGCCCACGGAGCGGCGGCCCTCGAGATTGCGCTCGCCAAGCCTCCTATTGTGTTGATCGCACAGTTCGGCTTACCGCTGATCGACGGTGCGCAACTCGGCGGAATCCTACAAGCGAATCCGCATACTCGAACCGTGGGCGTGATCTATCTCGCGGACAATGCGCTCGAAGCGGAGCGAAAAAACGTGGGCGGCGAGATCGTTGGGCCGCCGGTTGACGCCGAGGCAGTCGCGCGTCGCGTTCAAGCCATGGTCGAAGAGCGGACTCGAGGGAGAACTGGGAGCGAGTCCTCCGGTGACGATGTTGGTGGAGTCGAGGGGCAGCTCTCCCAGCTTGCGCTCGCGGATCTGCTGCAACTCTTCCACGTTAGCCAGAAGGGCGGCAGTGTAGAACTGCGCCGCGACGGAGAAAATGAATCTGTCGAATCCGGGCGGGTCGATTTGCGAGCCGGCGAAATCGTCCACGCCGAGACAGAATCCGCCGTGGGTGAGAAGGCGCTCTTCCGATTGTTGGCTTGGGATCGGGGCGAATTCAAATTTATCCCCGGCCCTGTCACCGCGGAGCCTACGCTCGACAAGCCGACGCGCGCGTTGTTGCAAGAGGGGTTGCGACAGAATCACGAGCTGGCGCTTCGCGCCGAGAGCCTGCCGCCACTCGACGCGAGTGTTCAGCTCAAGATCCGCCGATCGTCACTTCCGGTCGTCATCCACCCGCTGACCCAAGAGGTCTTGCTGGTGCTCGAGGCCTTTTCGCGCGTAGGGGATGTGGTCGAGCACTGTTCGTTTCCCGACTATCAGGTTCTACGCACCCTGCACACCTTGAGTGAGCGCGGCATGGTCGAGTTGAGCGAAGCATCCGAAGAGGCCACGCAGCCCGTCGTAGCTAGCCGCCTCTTCTCGCATGCACCCGGTGCGCGGCTGCGGGAGTGGATGGGCGTCGACACACCCGACGCAAACGAAATACGAGACGCGCGACTGCTGGTGGTTGCTGCAGATCCAGCGGGTTCACGCGAGTTCCGCAGGCTAATCGCGAATCTTCCGGGTGCGGAGATCCGCGAAAGCGCTGGATCCGATTCGATCGATCGCATTGGCGTGATGGGTCGGCTCGCAGTCGATGACGAAGTCGGAATCGAATTCACCGAGGTGCCTGCTGATCCCCGGTTTTCCGCGCTCTGGCCACTCGCCGGACACGGTGCCGTCGGAGTCCTGATGGTCCTGACCGGCTCCGTGGCCACGGCGTTGGAGGCCGTTCGGCCGGCCTTCGATGCACTTCGAGTACTCCCCAGGGCGCGCGTCTTCCACCTGCTGTTGCTCGAGAAAGACGCGAGCGTGGAAGCCGACGCCTTGCGCGAAAACCTGTCCGTGTTCGACGAGAGTTCGCTCTTCTTGATTCCAATCGGAAAGGGCGACACCGCGGAATTGCTGCTTCGCGAGATGTTCGTCCGGATCCTTCCCTGAACTCCCCGGCGGCATGCGTCGGCTTCCAATAAACACCTGTATTCTCGCCGGGTTGACCCTCCTACGCACAACCCCTACGCTGTTCGCCCAACCGGAGTCGCGAATGGGGCTGGAGATCGCGTACTCCCTGGATCAACCACCGAATTAGCGAGCGATACAGCATCGACATGAGCGATAGCCTTATTCGAGAAGGACTGACGTTCGACGACGTCCTACTCGCGCCTGGCGCCAGCGATGTCCTTCCCGCGGACGTCGAACTTGGCTGCTCGCTGACCCGTGAAATTACCCTGAACACCCCAGTTATCTCCGCGGCGATGGACACCATCACCGAACACGAGACCGCAATCTGCCTGGCCCAGAACGGCGGCATCGGCATGATCCACAAGAACTTGCCGATCAGCTCCCAGGCTGGCGAAGTCGACAAGGTCAAGCGCAGCGAGGCGGGCATGATCGTCGACCCGATCACGATGCGACCCGAACAGCGGATCTACCAGGCTCTGGAAGTCATGGCCCATTACCGAATCTCGGGTGTGCCCGTCACCCGCGACGGCAAGGCTGTCGGAATCCTCACCAATCGCGACCTTCGCTTCGTTCGCGACACCCATCAGGAAATCTCGAAGGTCATGACGCGAGAGAACCTGGTTACGGTTCCGCCCGGCACGACCATCGACCGCGCCAAGGAACTCTTGCACGAACACAGGATCGAGAAGCTGCTCGTGGTCGACGATCAGGGTGTGCTCTGCGGGCTGATCACCATCAAGGACATCGAGAAGAGCGAGCGCTTTCCAGACGCGTCCAAAGATTCGTTTGGCCGGCTTCTGTGCGGCGCCGCAGTCGGTACGGACGATCAGCGACTCGAGAGGACACAGGCGTTGGTGGATGCTGGCGTCGATGTTGTCGTCGTGGATACCGCACATGGGCACTCGCAGGGTGTGCTCGAGGCGATCGATTCGCTGCATCGAACCTTTCCGGATCTGCCGCTGATCGGTGGCAACGTGGCGACGCCCGAGGGTTGTGAGGCGCTCATCAAGCACGGCGTGTCAGCGGTCAAGGTCGGTGTGGGTCCGGGGTCGATCTGTACCACCCGCATCATTGCGGGCGTGGGCGTGCCTCAGTTCACCGCGGTTCTCGAATGTGCGGCGGTCAGCGAGAAGGCGGGCATCCCGGTGATTTCCGATGGGGGCATCAAGTTTTCGGGCGACGTCGTCAAGGCGCTCGCGGCCGGAGCATCGACCGTGATGATCGGGGCGTTGTTCGCGGGAACCGACGAGGCGCCCGGGGAAGTCATTCTCTACCAAGGGCGGTCCTACAAGGTCTACCGGGGGATGGGGTCGCTCGGGGCGATGGCCGACGGAAGCGCGGATCGCTACTTCCAGGCAGATGTGCGGGATGGCTCGAAGTTGGTACCCGAGGGAATCGAAGGGCGAATTCCCTACCGGGGCAGCCTCACGAGCAACATCCACCAACTCGTTGGCGGCCTGCGGTCGGGGATGGGCTACATCGGAGCGCCGAATCTCAACGAGCTTCGGCGCCGCGCGCGGTTCATCCGAATTTCCTCGGCGGGTCTCCGAGAGAGTCACGTTCACGACGTGATCATCACGAAAGAAGCCCCGAACTATCGAATCGAGTAGGGTGCGATCGTTCCGAAGCTCGAACCCGAACGACTTCCGCAGCCCCTTCGGCGGAAGTGGCAACGGAGCGGAATAGCAGCGAATGGCCTCTGTCCCCGCGCAGCGCAACTTCCTCGGTGATTGCATTGTCGTGCTCGACTTCGGCGCGCAATACAGCCAGCTGATTGCGCGGCGAATTCGCGAGCAGGGCATCTACTGTGAGATTCACCCCGGCACCGTCGACGCGGAGACGGTACGCGCCTGGAAACCGGTTGGCATCGTGTTGTCCGGCGGGCCGTCGAGTGTGTTCGACGAAGGCGCGCCCCAGTTTGATCCCGCGATCCTCGATATCGGCTGTCCGGTGCTCGGCATTTGTTACGGCCTGCAGCTTCTCGCGCATCACCTCGGCGGGCTCGTCGAAAAGGCGGACGATCGAGAGTACGGGCGCGCGTTGCTGAAGATCGAGCGCGACGATGCGCTTTTCGCGAACCTCGAAGGTGGCGTCGAGCGCGTGGTTTGGATGAGCCACGGGGATCGCGTTCTCCGACTACCCGAGGGCTTCGAGACGCTCGCCACGAGCGACGGTTCGCCGTTTGCGGCCGTTCGCCATCGGGATCGCCCTCTCTGGGGCGTTCAATTTCACCCCGAAGTCGTTCACACCGATGGCGGGCAGGCGATGTTGGCGAACTTCGCTTTGAGGATCTGCAACGCGCGCCCGAGCTGGTCGATGGATTCCTTTATCGAAGATGCGATCGAGCGAATACGCGATCGAGTCGGTGACGGCCGTGTCATTTGCGGTTTGTCTGGCGGTGTGGATTCGAGTGTCGCCGCGATGCTGGTACATCGAGCGATCGGCGACCAGCTGACCTGCATCTTCGTCGACAACGGTTTATTGCGCGAAGGAGAGCGCGCCGAAGTCGAGCAGCTGTTCGGCGAAGCGCTCGATCTCTCGCTCGTGACCGCGTCTGCTGAAGCGCGCTTCCTGGCTGAACTCGCTGGCGTGGTGGACCCCGAACAGAAGCGCAAGATCATTGGGCGGATTTTCATCGAGGTCTTCCAGGAAGAGGCCGACCGGCTCGGCGGCGCAGATTTTCTCGTTCAGGGCACCCTCTACCCCGACGTGATCGAAAGCGTGTCCGTCCGGGGGCAGTCCGTGACGATCAAGACCCACCACAACGTCGGTGGGCTGCCCGAGGAGATGCGGCTCCAACTCGTCGAACCGCTTCGCGAGCTCTTCAAGGACGAGGTACGGGTGGTCGGCCGCAAGCTCGGACTTCCCGAAAGCGCGGTTGGAAGACACCCCTTCCCGGGCCCGGGACTCGCGGTGCGAATCGTCGGCGACGTGACTGTGGAGCGGCTCGCCGCGCTGCGCGGAGCGGACGCGATCGTAATCCAGGAGATCAAGCGAGCGGGTCTCTATGACGAGATCTGGCAGGCCTTTGCGGTTTTTCTGCCCATCCAGAGCGTGGGCGTGATGGGCGACGAGCGCACCTATGAGAACGTGATTGCCGTGCGCTGCGTGAATTCCGTGGATGCGATGACCGCGGATTGGGCGCGGATCCCGAATGACGTGCTCGCGGTGATTTCGAGCCGAATCATTAACGAGGTCAAGGGAATCAATCGCGTCGTTTACGACATTTCGTCGAAGCCGCCCGCTACCATCGAGTGGGAGTGAGGGGCAGCAATCGGCATTGTGTCGAGGCGTGCGGGCCCGCCTCCTGCGAGGATTAGCCGGGTGTCGAGCAGCCCCTTCGTTCATCTCCATCTACACAGCCAGTATTCGCTGCTCGATGGCGCCATCAAGATCAACCCGCTGTTCGAGCGCGCCAAGGCGTTGAACATGCCGGCGGTGGCACTCACCGATCACGGCAATCTCTTCGGCGCGGTGGAGTTCTACGAGGGCGCGCGGGAAGCCGGCCTCAAGGCAATTCTGGGCTGCGAGGTCTACCTGGCCAGCGGGTCGCGGTTCTCGAAGGAAAAGCGCGAGAAAGACTCCAGCGGTTATGACGCCATCAACCACCTGCTGTTGCTCGCAAGCAACGAGACCGGCTACCGCAATCTCGTCTACCTGGTCTCGAAGGCCTATCTCGAGGGTTTCTACTACAAGCCGAGGATCGATCTGGATCTGTTGCGGGAGCACAGTGAGGGTTTGATCGCCACCTCGGGCTGCCTCTCGTCGATGGTTTCACGCGCGATCACGGGCGGACAGGTTCAAGAAGCCTGGCGTCTCGTCGAGGAATTCTCGGGAATTTTCCCGGACCGTTTCTACCTGGAGCTGCAGCGTCACGGGATTGGTGATCAGGACGTGGTCAACGCCGAACTCGTGAAGATGTCGGTCGACATGGGTCTCCCGCTGCTTGCTACGAATGACTGCCACTACTTGAATCAGGGTGACCACGAACACCACGAGGCGTTGCTCTGTATCGGTACCGCTTCCACGCTCGATGATCCGAACCGGTTCAAATTCGACGGACAGGGCTTCTATCTCAAATCCGGCGACGAAATGGCGGAGGTTTTCCGCGATCACCCATCGGCGCTCGCGAATTCCCTCGAAATCGCCGAGCGCTGCGATCTCGATCTCAGCATCGATACCGGTGAGTACCACCTGCCGGATTTTCAGGTGCCCGCCGGAACCACCAAGAATGAGGTGCTCGGAGCGGCGGCCTGGCGCGGGCTGCGCGAGCGACTCGGATTCGGCCCCGATGAACCGCTGCCGCCGAAATACGCCAGTTATCAGAAGCGGCTCGAGCACGAGCTCAGCGTAATCGGGTCGATGGGGTTCGCGGGTTACTTCCTGATCGTGGCCGACTTCATTGATTTCGCGCGACGCGAGGGGATTCCGGTAGGACCGGGGCGCGGCTCGGCGGCGGGGAGCCTCGTGGCCTACGGGCTTGGAATCACCGGCATCGACCCCATTGAGTACGACATCATCTTCGAGCGATTTCTAAATCCCGAACGAATCTCCATGCCTGACATCGATGTCGATTTCTGCGTGCGGGGCCGGGATCGCGTGATTCAATACGTTTCCGATAAGTACAACGGCGAAGGAGACGACCAGAAACATGTCGCGCAGATCATCACTTTCGGAAAGCTCCAGGCGCGCGCCGCGATCCGAGATGTCGGCCGGGTTCTCGGAATGCCGTACGGCGATGTCGACCGCATTGCGAAGATGGTGCCCGAAACCCTCGGGATCACGCTCGATGAGGCGATCGAACAGTCGGCCGATCTGCGCGCCCGCGCCGAAGCGGACGGACAGGTTGCCAAGTTGCTCGAAATCGCACGCGGCCTCGAGGGGCTGACGCGTCACTCGTCTACCCACCCCGCTGGTGTGGTGATCGGTGACCGGCCTTTGATCGAGCAGATTCCCTTGTATCGCGACCCGAAATCGGGCGACGTGATGACCCAGTACGACATGCGCTGCGTGGAGAAGCTCGGGTTCATCAAGTTCGACTTGCTCGGACTCAAAACCCTCACCACGATCGCAGATGCGGAGCGCCGAATCCGAGAGACCCGCACCCCGGACTTCAAGATCGAGGATGTGGCGCTCGACGATCCGAAGACCTACGCGCTGTTGTCGATGGGCGACACGGAAGGCGTGTTCCAGGTCGAGTCCGCGGGCATGACCGAACTCGTCGCGAAGCTTCGCCCCCAGACCTTCAAGGAGTTGATCCCGATCGTCGCCCTCTATCGACCCGGGCCGCTTGGGTCGGGAATGGTGGAAGATTTCGTCAACCGCAAGAACGGCTTGACCCAGGTGGAATACCTGCTCCCTGAACTCGAGGAACTCACCGCGGAGACGCTGGGTGTGATCGTCTATCAGGATCAGGTGCTTCAGATCGCCAATCGCCTCGCTGGGTACAGCCTCGGCGAAGCCGATCTGCTCCGCCGCGCGATGGGTAAGAAGAATGTCAAAGAGATGGAGCAGCAGCGCGAGCGCTTCGTGTCCGGAGCGGTCGAGCGAAACATTGACCGCCAGAAGGCCGAAGCAGTTTTCAAACTGATGGCCGAGTTCGCAGGCTATGGGTTCGCAAAGTCGCACTCGACCGCGTACGCGCTGATCACATTCCAGACCGCGTTTCTCAAGGCGAATTATGAGTGCGAGTACCTCGCAGCGGTGATGACGACCGAGGCGGGCAACAACGAAAAGTTGGGTCGCTACATCGCCCACACCCGCCAGCGTGGCGTCGAGTTGTTGCCGCCGGACGTCAACGAATCCGCGCGCGACTTCACGGTGGTGAGTGGCGGAATCCGGTTCGGGCTGGCTGGCATCAAGAACGTAGGAGAGGGCGCAATCGATTCGATTCTGGAAGCCCGAAAGGGTGAGGGTGGTCCCTTCAAGAGCTTCTTCGAGTTTGCAGATCGGATCGACGGTCGCCGGGTGAATCGCCGAGTCGTCGAAAGCCTGGTCAAATGTGGGGCATTCGATTCGCTGCACGCCAACCGAGCGGCGGTCTGGGCCGGTCTCGACAGCGCGCTCGAGGCGGGGGCCGCCGCGCAGCGCGATCGCGCAATTGGTCAGGGGAGTCTCTTCGGCGGCGCGGCCGGCGTAGAGGTCCCGGGTTTGAAATTGCCCGAGACTGCTGAGTGGACCGATCGCCAGCGCCTCGACCTCGAAAAGCAGGTGCTCGGCTTCTACGTCTCAGGCCATCCACTCGCTGAATCCGCGGAGCGCCTCGCGCGTTTCACCGACGTGACCTCCGATGACACGGAGGGCTCGGGCGGAAGGGAAGTGCGGGCGGGCGGGATCCTTACAGCATTGCGGGAGACCCGCACGCGTCGGGGTGCGCTGATGGCCTTCGCGACGCTCGAAGATCTTCAAGGAAGTTTCGAGCTCGTGATTTTCAGCGAGCCTTTTACGGAGTTCGCTAGCCTGATCAAGGGAGCCATCGAGGGCGATGGCGAAAATGGCCCGATCCCCCTGTTGGTATCCGGAACACTTGAGGCGGGCGAAACGCCGAAGATCCTCGTCCGCGACATTCTCGAACTCGATCGCGCGGAGGAAAAACTCTCCACGCAGCTCCAGGTCACGGTTCGCGAAGATGAGGCGTCGCCCGATCGGCTGCGCGCGCTTCGCGACCTGCTCGAAAAGAATCGCGGAGAATGCGGGGTGGTCATTCGGCTTGTGATTCCGGGCGAGAGCGAAACGATTCTTTCGCTCAAGGGTGTACCCGGGGTACGCGCCAACGCAGCCTTGCTGGCCGATGTCGATGGATTGTTCGGCCGCCGTGTGACGGAGTTGTCGATTTGAGCCAGCTAAGCGATTCGCGGCGGGTGCGCGCTGGTTTGCGGCGTGTGCTGGAGCGCGGGCTGTGTCTCGCGATTTTCGTCGCACTGAGCGGATTTTCCCAAGTGCCTGCCGCAGCAGCCCGGGACGTGGTGCGCGTCGAATCCGTGGGCGTCGCTCCGGTGCGGTCCGATTCCGCTTCATCGCGCGACGCCGCGGTCCGCAAGGGCCTGCTCGATGCGGTTCGGCAGACCGCGGAAGAACTTCTCGCGACCGGAATGGGAGACGAATTTGGCGACGCCGAGGATCTGGAAGCCGCTGAGGCGGCGCGCTCTGAATTGCATCAAATACTCGGAAACAAACCACTCGATTACGTGACGCGTTTCCAGGTTGTCGAGGATCGTGGAGAGGGGCCGGCGTTGTTCGGTTCCGACCCCGATGCCGAAACCGAATACGTGGTGATCGTGAGCGTGTTCGTCGATCGCGACCGGATCCGGGAGCGGCTGACACGAGCAGGGGTGATTTTGACCCCCGCGGGGCAAGAGCCCCAGATCCAAAGCCGTCTGATCCTCGAGGGCATTGGGCAGTACTGGGCCTACGCGGAGATCCGCAGGGTGTTGTTGGAAGAATTGAAGGTGCGCTCGGCGACGCCCCGCGAGTTTTCGCCCGGCCGCGCCATCCTCGAGTTGAGTGCAGCGCAATCGCCAAGTGAGTACCTGGCTTCGCTTCAGCGGTCGGTTTCAGGCCAGATGAAGTTGGTTCCGCTCAGTATCGAAGCCGACGAGATGCGTCTTCGGGTGGAGATCTTCGATCGCCCGCCGCCGGGCGAGAGCGTCGAGGAAGGCCAGCCGATTGACACCCTCAGCCCAAATCGGTATTGAATTCGCGTCGTTACAGATCATGATGGCACGTAGCTCAGTGGGAGAGCGCCGCCTTGACACGGCGGAGGTCGGCGGTTCGAAACCGCCCGTGCCAACCAACTCAGAGTGGGCCAGGCGCGTCGGCTATTGGAGCAGGCGGCCCGCCCCCAGTCGCTCGGGATTTCGAACGCCGATGTACCTCCTGCACCGATGAGTGAACTCCAAATCCGATTGCCCGATGGCAAGATACTGGCGGTTTCCGAGGGTTCGACGGTTCTAGACGTCGCCGGGATCATCGGGCCGGGCCTCGCGCGCGCGGCCCTCGCCGGCCGCGTTGACGGGCGCCTGGTGGATTTGCGCGCTCCGATCGAGGCCGACGCGGCGGTCGAGATCGTTACGAGCAAGGATCCGCAGGGCGGCGAGGTAATCCGTCACTCCGCCGAACACGTGATGGCCGACGCGGTGAAGCGCCTCTTCCCGAACGCGCAGGTCGATGTCGGTCGGACGGACCACAGCGAAAAGTTCCAATACGACTTTCTGATGGAGCGCCCCTTCACGCCCGAAGATCTCGAAAACATCGAGAAAGAGATGTGGAAGATCCTCGGCGAGAAAACAGCGTTCGTGCGCGAGGTGATGCCTCGCGAGGAAGCGAAGGCGTTTTTCGCCGCGCGCGGCGAAGAACTCAAGGTTTCACGCATCGGAGACATCCCCGAAGACCAGGCGATCACGATCTTCCGCCACGGCGAGTTCGCCGACCTCTGTCGTGGGCCGCACGTGCAGCGAACCGATCAGATTGGCGCTTTCAACATCATCGAGTCCGCGGGTGCCTATTGGCGCGGCGATGAGAGCAACCCGATGCTCCAGCGCATCTACGGGACGGCGTTTGCGACCGAGAAGGAATTGAAGGCGCACCTTGCCCGGATCGAAGATGCGAAAACCCGCGACCACCGACGGGTCGGCGCAACATTGCGACTGTTCTTCACCGACCCGATTGCGCCAGGATCGCCGTTTTACCGCCCCAAGGGCATGGTCCTCTACAACGGCCTCATCGATTTCATTCGATCGCTCTATCCGAAATACGGCTTCGCGGAAGTCATGACGCCGCAGCTGTTTCGGACCGAACTCTTCAAGACCTCGGGTCACTACGAGCTCTTCCGGGAAGACATGTTCGTGCTGAAGGGCGACGAGGATGAAGAGCTCTGCGTCAAGCCAATGAATTGCCCGGGGCACTGCCATCTCTTTTTGACCGAGAAGCACTCCTACCGGGAGCTGCCGATTCGCTTCGCGGAATTCTCCCGGCTCCACCGCAACGAGCGCAGTGGAACCCTGACGGGCCTGTCGCGGGTTCGCTCGATGGCCCAGGACGACGCGCACGTCTTCTGTCTGCCCGAGCAGGTGGATGCGGAGCTCGATGCTTTCTTCGAACTGACCCGAGAGGTCTACGAGGCCCTTGGCCTCGAGGCGGAGGTGGTTGTGGTCTCCACCCGCCCCGCAAAGTTCAGCGGGGAGCCAGCGGACTGGGATCTCGCCGAACAGCAACTCGTGGAGGCCGTCAAGCGGGCTGGCTTCGAGCCCGCGATCCGGCCCGGCGATGCGGCTTTCTACGGCCCCAAGATCGAGTGCGAGTTCCTCGATGTGATGGGCCGGGCCTGGACGCTTTCGACCCTCCAGGTGGATGTTTCGATGCCTGCACGGTTTGGGCTGCGCTACGTGGGGCGAGACGATAAGCTCCACCAGCCTGCGATGCTCCACCGTGCGATACTGGGCTCCCTGGAGCGCTTCATCGCGCTCTATACGGAGATGACCGGCGGAGATTTTCCGTTCTGGTTGGCGCCGGTTCAGGTCGCTCTGCTACCGATTGGCGAGCGCCATCTCGCGTACGCGGGACGGGTCCAGGCGGCGCTCGTAGGCGCAGGGATACGAGTCTTTCTGGACGCGCGCAACGAGAAGCTTGGATACAAGATTCGAGAAGCCGAGATTCAGAAGATCCCCCTGATGCTCGTGGTGGGTGATCAAGAAGCGGCTGACGAAACAGTTACACCGCGCCACAGGCGCGGATCGAAGCAGTCGAACGAAGCCGTAGCGCTCGATGTAATGGTTGACGAGCTCGCTGCGAATGTGCGCGAACGACGTGTATCGCGCCCGGAGGATTGACGTATCGCCGACTTTCGAAGAGTTGGGAACAAGGAGGATGTGCCCCGCATGAACGAGTTGATCATCTCGTCAGAAATCCGCGTGATTGCGGACGGCGGTGAACAACTCGGCGTGATGACCCCATCAGATGCCTTGACGCGTGCTCAGGAAGTGGGCCTCGACCTCGTCGAGGTTGCTCCGGGCTCGAAGCCCCCGGTCTGCAGGATCATGGACTACGGGCGCTACAAGTACGAGCGCAAGAAGAAGATGGGGAAGAACAAGGGGCACACGGCGTCGCTCAAAGAGGTGAAGCTGCGGCCTCGCACGGATCAGCACGATCTTGACTTCAAACTCAAGAACGCGCGGCGCTTCCTGACCGACGGGGACAAGGTGAAGGTGACAGTCATGTATCGCGGTCGCGAGATGGTTCATCGCGAGTTCGGTTACCGGCAACTCAAGCACGTGACGGAGTTGCTGAGCGACATCGCGAATGTCGAGAACCCACCGCGGATGGAAGGGCGGTTTCTATCGATGATCCTCGTGCCCAATCGCGAAGCGATCGCCGAAATCAAACGCGCCCAAGAGAGTGATGCACCCGGCGATGAAGATTCGGGGGCAGGGGTCGAGACAGAGACACCGACCGCGGGCGATACCGCGGACGCGAAAGCCGCTCCGCCGATTGCAGGCGAATCCGGAGAGGCAGAAGCGGCCGAAGGCAAGAGCATCAACTGAGCGGACCTCTTCGGAGGACGCCAGAAGGCGAGTGAAAAGGGGTTCAGCATGCCGAAAGTCAAAACTCATCGCGGTGCCGCCAAGCGGTTCAAGAAGACGGGCACCGGTAAGATCGTGAGGTCGCGCAAGAACAAGCAGCACATCCTCACGAAGAAATCACCGAAGCGAAAGCGACATCTGCGCAAGGATGCTCTCGTCGATTCCACCGACGCGAAGCGTGTGAAGCAGATGATTCCGTATCTCTAACTGGCGGTCTTGCGACCCGACTGAATTGATAAAGGGGGAGTGATATGCCGCGAGTCAAACGAGGCGTCGCCGCGCGCAAGCGACGCAATCGCATGCTCAAGAGGGCCAAGGGCTACTACGGCGCCCGCAGCAAGCTGTTCAAGACGGCTCGAGAGGCCGTGGAGAAGGGTTGGAAATACGCCTACCGCGACCGCAAGCAGCGAAAGCGGACCTTCAGGGCGCTCTGGATCACCCGCATCAATGCGGCAGCGCGTGAAAACGGCTTGTCGTACAGCCGGCTGATCAACGGTCTCAAGCAGGCCGACGTGGAGGTCGACCGGAAGATCCTCGCCCAGCTCGCGGTGTCGGATCCGAAGGCTTTCGGCGCGCTCGCAGACCTCGCGAAATCACAGTCCGCTTAGCGGCCAGACCGCAATGCTGGCCGAAGTCGACAACCTCGAGCGGCTGGAGGAAGAGGCACGCCGCGAAGTCGCCGCAGCCGAGAGCCTGCAGGCGCTCACGGAAGTTCGCGCCCGCTACCTCGGCAAGAAGGGCTCTGTGGCGGGCGTGTTACGCGGCATCGGTGGACTCGAAGCCGCTGAGCGAGCCCGAGTCGGTGAACGCGCGAATTCCACGAAACAGCGGATCGAAGAGGCCGTTGCCGAGCGGCGCCACGCACTCGAGCGCAGTGATCGCAAACGCGCGCTCGACAGCGAGCGGCTCGACACCACCCTGCCGGGAGCCGAGGAGCCCCTTGTGGGCCACCTCCACCCGGTCACCCGCGTGTTCCGCGACATGGTGGAGTTCTTCACCTCGATGGGCTTTTCGATCGAAGAGGGCCCGGAGGTCGAAACCGAGTATCACAGTTTCGAAGCGCTAAACATTCCCAAGGTACACCCCGCTCGAGACGAACAGGACACCTTCTACGTCGAAGGCGGAAACGCGCTGCGCCCGCACACCTCGAATGTTCAGATTCGAGCCATGGCAGGCCGAACACCGCCGTTTCGCTTCATCGCGCCGGGGCGCGTCTACCGACACGACCTGAGCCCGCGCCATTACCCGATGTTCCACCAGATCGAGGGTTTCCTCGTCGACGAAGCAGTGACGTTTGGCGATCTCAAAGGTGTGCTTCATGCCTTCGGGCGGCACCTGATTGCCGGCGACATCGAGTTGCGATTCCGCGCCAACCATTTTCCGTTCACTGAACCTTCCGCCGAGATGGACTATGGCTGCCTGCTGTGCGAGCGCCAGGGCTGCGGGGTCTGCTCGAACAGCGGATGGATCGAGTGGGGGGGCTGCGGGATGATCCACCCCCAGGTGCTCGAGAATTGCGGGATCGACCCGGATCGCTACCAGGGTTTCGCATTCGGAATGGGTGTCGATCGCACGGCGCTGCTGCGTTACGGCATCCCCAATATTCGATTGCTCTTCGAAGGTGATCTACGCGTGTTGGAGCAGGTCTGATGCGGGCATCCCTCGAATGGCTCGCAGAATTCATCGATCTTCCCGCACCCGCCGAACTCATCGAGCGCCTCACGCTCAGCGGATTCGAGGATGTCGAGATCACCACGATGGGTCCCGATCTTTCTGCGATTCGAGTTGGCCTGGTTCGCGAGTGCGGTCAGCATCCGAATGCAGACCGGCTTTCCGTCTGCAAAGTGGATCTCGGCGACGGCGAACTCATCGATGTGGTCTGCGGTGCGCCAAATGTCGCTGCGGACCAAAAGATTGCGTTCGCGGCGGTTGGAACGAAGCTGCCCGACGGGACCGTTCTCAAGCGGGCCAAGATTCGCGGCGCCACCTCGAGCGGAATGATCTGCTCCACGCGCGAACTCGAACTCGGTGACGACCACGACGGCATCCTGGTGCTGGATCCGGATGCCCCGCTGGGTGCACCCCTGCCCGAGGTGATCTCGACAGGCGACCGCGAGTTGGAAGTCGGTGTCACGCCCAACCGCGGTGACGCGGCCTCTCTGATTGGCTTGGCGCGGGAGGTGAGGGCGCTCTTTGGTGGCGAACTGCGGGTGCCCGAGACGAACCCGCCCGAGACCGGCCCGGCCGCGGCGGAAGCGATTCGCATCGAGATCGAAGCGCCAGAGGATTGCCATCGCTATGTGGCGCGAATTGTGCGTGGAGTGCAGGTCGGTCCCTCGCCCGATTGGCTGGTCGCGAAGCTCGCCGCTTCGGGAATACGCTCGATCAACAACGTCGTCGATGTCACCAACCTCGTATTGTTGGAGTTCGGGCACCCCCTGCACGCGTTCGACCTCGCGAAATTGCGCGGTGGCACCGTCAAGGTGCGGCGCGCGGCCGTCGGTGAGAAACTCGCAACCCTCGACGGTGAGGCCCGCGAGCTTTCCGCAGAAGACCTGGTCATCGCGGACGCCGAGCAAGCGATTGCGCTGGCCGGCGTGATGGGCGGAGCCAACACGGAAGTCGGCGATTCAACCACGGACATCTTGATCGAGAGCGCACACTTTCATCCGAGCCGCGTTCGCCTCACCGCAAAGCGCTACGGGCTGAAAACAGAGGCCTCCTACCGATTCGAACGCGGCGTGGATCGGCTGGGTGTGCAGCGGGCAGCCGACCGCGCGGCACGCTTGATCGGCGAGCTCGCAGGCGGCGAAGTCGCGGCGGGCAGCGTGGTGGCCGAAGGCACGGCGCCGAGTGTGACCGAAGAAATTCGCTTCCCGACCGATCGAGCCAACAAGTTGCTCGGTACGGCGCTTTCGAAGCAAGAGATGGCTGCCTTGCTCGAGCGGGTGGGCGTGAGCTGTGCATCCGGGGACGCCGACGAACTCGTCTGTGCGATCCCATCTCACCGCAACGACCTGCACCTCCACCAGGACCTCACGGAAGAGGTGGCGCGTATCTACGGCTACGAACGGATCCCGGTCACGGAGCCAATGGGTGTCCTGAGAAGTGTCGAACGACCGCAGCTCTGGAACCTCGCGGAACGCTCCCGAGACGCCCTTGTCGCTGCGGGCTTGACGGAATGTCAGACGCTGCCCTTCCTGAACGCCGAGTGGCTCGAAGCGCTCCAGCTGGACGCCGACGATCCGCTGCGCTCGGCAGTGAGGCTCGTAAACCCCATTCGGGAGGAGGAGCCCCTGCTTCGCACGACGCTGCTCCCCTCGATCCTCCGCCTCGTCCAGCAGAATCGCAGCCGGCAGGTGGGGCGGATCGAGATCTTCGAGCTGGGACGCCGTTTCCGCGCCGATGGGGGTACCTCGCGCTGGGGCGCGGACCTACCCGAGGAGTCCCTGGGCCTCGCGGCAGCCATCGTGGAGCGCGAAGACCGGGGGCTCTGGGAGTCGACCACCCGGGTTCCGCTCTTCTTCAATCTCAAAGGCATCGCAAAAAAGCTTTTGAACCAGATGGGTTATGTGGCATGGTTTCCGAGCGCGAGCCTTCCGCCCTATCTGCACCCGGGGGCCGCGGCGGCAATCGAGGTGGGGGGAGTCTTGATCGGGTCAGTTGGAGAGCTTCATCCGGACGTCGCTGCAGCTTTTGGGCTGGACGTCGCATGCGCGGTGATGGAGTTGGACATCGAGACGCTCGTGACGCTGCCCCAGCAGGAGGTTCGCTTTCACGAGGTGTCCCGTCAGCCGAGTGTTCGGCGCGACCTCGCGGTCGTCGTCGACCTCGAACAACCCGCGGGCGAAGTGCTTGAGGCGATTCGCAAGACCGGTGGAAAGGACTTGATCTCGGTGGAGTTGTTCGATCGATACGTGGGAAAGGGAATCGCGGAAGGGCGGACCAGCCTCGCGTTTCGGCTGGTCTTCCAGCGCTTCGATCGAACGCTCAAAGACGAAGAAGTGACGAAGACAACCGATCGCATCGTCAAGATGTTGGCGCATCGGTTCCAGGGAGAGCTCCGCTAGCGAGAATTACGGGAGAAGGCGTATGACTAAGGCCGACATCGTCGAACAGATCTACGAGCAGGTTGGATTCTCGAAGAAAGAGTCCGCCGAGCTGGTCGAAAAGGTATTTGATGCCATCAAGGCGACGCTCGCCGAAGGTGAGAAGGTGAAGATCTCGGGATTCGGGAATTTCGTCGTGCGAGGCAAAAACTCCCGCAAGGGTCGCAATCCACAGACCGGCCAAGAAATTCTTCTGGAGGCACGTAAAGTTCTCACCTTCAAGCCGAGTCTCGTGCTAAAAAATCTCTTGAACGAAGAGGGAGTCGCGACGAGCGGAAGCAGCGTGGGCGAACCCGGTCCCTGAGCTAGAAGACCTGGGGCGACCGAGCAGCGGAAAGCGGAACCTCGCAACCGGTAACGGAAGTGAGGGAATGTGGCAATGTGGGGTAGGAGACGAATCCGCACTCTGTCGATCTGTTTCTGCTTCGTGCCGATCATTCTCTTCGCGCCACTCTTTTTCTTCGCGCCGCTCTTTTTTCGTGCCGCTCTTGATGGGGGGGACAATTGGCAAACCAAGGCAATCCGCAAAGCAAAAACCAGAGTTCGAACGGAGCCGTCGGGCGCGAAGCCGAGACCCAGGGCAAACGCTACTACCGAATCGGTGAAGTCAGTCGCATCACCGACGTAAAGCCCTACGTGCTTCGGTACTGGGAATCCGAATTTCGGTGGATGGCGCCGCAGAAATCGCGATCGAAGCAGCGGCTGTATCGGCGTAGAGACATCGACATGATCTTGCTGATCAAGAAGATGCTCTACGAACAGCGCTTCACGATTGCCGGTGCGCGCAAGAAGTTGCGAGAATTCGGCGCGGAACGCGCGCTCGGGTCCGGCAACCTCGCGATCGAAACCGATCACCGCTCCCGCTATCGAAAGATTCGCTCCGAGCTCGAGTCCATCCGCGCGATGCTCTGAGTTTCGAGGCTCCGATCAGGCTTCCTCGCACCTCGGCAACTCGAATCGCAGGCCGGCAACCAGGCCGAGCCAAATCGGCCCCGAGCGGTTGAATCGGATCCCCTTGGCGGCACTTTCCAATTCGAGCTCGACTTCGGCTTCGGTGATTTCGATTCGGTCGTCCATCTCGCCCACGCCGCGCACGTTGGGGATCGGTTCGAAACCCTTGCGGAGATACACACCCGTGACGGACGCCGCATCGATTGCCGGGACGGTGGGGTCATTGAGTTCCGGGTGTTCGACGTTGGTTTCCGGATCGTCGGGTACGCCGAGGACGTAGAGGTCTTCGTGGCCCCGGCGACGCGCCTGGCCCTTCTTGAGTTCGAGGCGAAATTCGCGGCCACAGGGCCCGTGCAGGCCGAGATACAGGGGATCGTCGGAAGCGGCCATTCGGCTCTCTCCAACCTTGAGTCTCACTCGGATCCGAACCACCTTCTCAGCCAAGAAATCTCCTCCCCGTGTTCCAACGCGATACGCTCGGTACACTCAAGTGCCCAGATTCCCGATGAACCACCAAAAGGGTAGGCGGGGGGCAGCCGAAGGGTCAAGGCGAGGAGCGCGCGAAGGGGCAAATTGAATGGGGCATTCGTAGGGTCGGAGTGTACGGGCCCCTAGCCTCGAAGTGCTCGATTGGCCGATTCCGCTGCTGCGACCGACAGTTTCAAACGGCCCATCAAGCCATTTGGGGGCGGAATGCCGGAGCGGTTCAAAGAGCGCTTTAGCCGCGATCCGTTCGCGATCACGCCAGATCCCGCGGTCTATGTACCACGCGAGGCGACCGAGACCGCGCGCAAGCAATTGCTGCGCTCGGCGTCCAATCCCACAAAGACCACCGCGCTGATCGGCCCTCCCGGCCTCGGAAAGACCCTCTTGCTTCATCTACTCGCAGAAGAGGTGCCAGGAGAGACGCGAACCGCCTACCTCCCGTACGCGGCGCTCCCGCCTGAGGAACTTTGCGCCTGGGCGCTCGGGCTGCTGGATTCGCCGGCTACCAACGACCCGATTGGGGCCTTGGAGGCATTTGGTCGGGAGCTGGGCGAGCGGGAATCCTCCTTGTTGTTGTTGATCGACGATGCCGGCGCGATGCCGATTGCAACCGCTCGTTGGGCGGGGGAACTCGTGCAGAATTCGGGTGGCAACGTGCGCCTGGCACTGGCCGCTTCGGACAACGCCACCGGCAACCGCGTGATCGCGGCGATCGGTTCGAATTTCGACATCGCGCACCTCAACGATTCGATGACGGAGGACGAAACGCGCAAATACATCGACGGGCGACTCGAACTCGCCCGCGTTCCCGCTTCGATCCGCGCGCGCTTCGACGATCGAACCGTACGCCTTCTGCATCGAGTTTCGGGTGGCATCCCGAGGCGCCTCCACTCGGGAGCGGCCGAGATTCTGCAAGAAGTCCCCATCGCGACCGAGGACAGCCGCGCAGCCGCGTCGGCAGCACCCGTCGAAGCGCCGGACGCGCCGGACGGTTCGGATCAGACGCTGGGCGCATCGAGCGATGAGCGCCGGGTCGTGCACCGGCGCGCGCCAGAGTTGGAAGGTGTTCCCGTGCGTGTCGGGGCGGCTGGCGGGAAAGTCACCAAGGGGCGCCGAGCGGAGGATCAGATCGAAGCATCGCCCAGCGAGGCCGAAGCGGCGGCTGAAGGATCCGCCGAAGCAATCGCGGAAGAGTCCGCTGAAGCAATCGCGGAAGAATCGGCTGAAGCCGCTTTCGAGGATTCTGTCGAAATCGAGTCGAAGGTTGGCGAAGACGCCGATGAACTCGGGATTTCCGATCCGGATCTGGCGGCTGCGCCGGCGTTGATGCGCCGCCCACCCCCCCTGTCGCGGCGGGCGATCGTTTTGGGCTCGCTCTTTGTGGCCTTCGTTGCGGTCGCGATTCCGGCGATCCGGTCGATCCTCTCGGAACCGCGTCCAATCGCGGCGCTCGATCCGCAGGCGAATCTCCAGGGGGCGTTGCCGGGAGATATCCGACAACCGAAGCCGGGGAGCTTTCAGAATTCGAAGCAGGGTGGCTTCCAGGAACCGGGCGCGGCGATCGAGTCCACCACCTCGGCCGCGCGCGATGCGGTCGAAATTTAGGCGGCAGCACCCGCTGCAGAGCCTCTTGCTGGTGACCCCCCCGCGCTCGAATTCCCATCCGCCGGAGCCTTCGGGCCGTTGGCGGTACAGATCAACGCGAGCCCCTGGGCGAACGTCGAAGTCGATGGGATCGATCTCGGCCCGACGCCCCTCGCGAATATCCCGCTCTTCGCAGGTGCCCATTCGTTTCGCGTCAAGCTGCCGGATGGCCGGGTGATCGAACGGACCATCGAAATCGACGCCGAGAGGCGGTTCATCAGCTTCGAATGAGGCGCCGATCCGGCCCCTCCCAGTCGACAGAACGGCCACCAGCCGCTACCCCCT
>SMVA01125462.1_pt1 | contig 57229 bp, 43 predicted proteins | sample 2456451 | NCBI WGS metagenome assembly SMVA01 (sample SAMN11095933, study PRJNA526329) | marine sediment metagenome | biome: Marine sediment; feature: Surficial sediment; material: Deep marine sediment; isolation source: Hadal surficial sediment | place: Pacific Ocean | collected 2014-05 | depth...
AGACGGGGCAGCATTTGACGGTGGCAGCGCCGAGGGCAGCGACCTGGAACTGGGCTCAGGCCGCATGATTGCAGGCTTTGAGGACGGCATTGTGGGAATGAGTGCTGGCGAAGAGAAAACCCTGCAGCTGAGCTTCCCTGAGGAATACCACAACGAAGACCTCAAGGGCGCTGCCGTCGAGTTCAAGATCACCTTGCACACAGTTAACGAGCAGGTGTTGGCTCCCATGGACGAGGAACTGTTCAAGCAGTACGGCGTCGAAGCAGGTGGTGAGGAACAATTTCGGCAGGAAATTGCCGACAATATGAAACGTGAGCTGGCCAATGCCGTTAAAAACAAGGTCAAGCAGCAGGTCATGGATGCGGTTATTGAAGCGCATCAGTCACAGGATGTGCCCAAGGCACTGATTGCCCAGGAGATAGACAAGATGCGCAAGCAAATGTTCCAGCAGTTCGGTGGTGCCGGTGCGCAGGACCTGGATATGGAAAGCTTGCTGCCCGCCGAGATGTTTCAGGAGCAGGCCCAGCGACGCGTCAAGCTGAGCCTGGTGCTCAGCGAACTGGTCGCAAAAGCTGAACTGAAGGCCGACGACGATAAAGTGCGCGCCGCTATCGAAGAAATAGCCTCCACGTACCAGGAGCCTGAACAGGTCGTGCAGTGGTACTACTCCAACCAGGAGCAGCTGGCGGGGGTTGAGTCCATGGTGCTGGAAGATCAGATTGTCGAAAATCTTCTGGACAATGCCAAGGTAACAGAAGAGGCTTGTTCCTATCAGGACGCCCTAGCGCAGGCACAGGAGAATCAACAGGCATGACCCAGCACAATGGTGGACAGAATAATCAGGTGATAACCAATCAAGGCCTGGTGCCCATGGTTGTGGAGCAAACCGCCCGCGGTGAGCGCTCCTACGATATTTACTCGCGGTTACTGAAAGAGCGGGTTATTTTCGTGGTAGGCAACATTGAAGACCACATGGCCAACCTGATTGTGGCTCAATTGCTGTTTTTGGAGTCTGAGAATCCGGACAAGGATATCCATCTCTATATCAACAGCCCCGGCGGCTCAGTAACTGCCGGCATGGCGATTTATGACACCATGCAGTTCATCAAGCCCGATGTCAGTACTGTGTGTATCGGCCAGGCGGCCAGCATGGGAGCTTTCCTGCTGACCGGTGGTGCCAAGGGCAAGCGTTACTGCCTGCCCAATGCCCGTACCATGATTCACCAGCCCTCCGGCGGCGCCCAGGGCCAGGCCACGGATATTGATATCCAGGCCAGGGAAATCCTCCTCATCCGGGAACGGCTCAATCAACTGATGGCCGAGCATACCGGCCAGGACCTGGAAACCATACGGGCGGACACCGAGCGCGACAACTTCATGGATGCCCAGCAGAGCAAGGAATACGGCTTGGTGGACGAAGTGATGGGTGCACGAGAGGACTGATGCGGTCAAGTTGACAGGCCGATTAGCCCGCCAGTGAATAAAACATTGTAGCAGGCTTTGGTGGGTAGTACAGGACTTGCAAAGTTCGTCAAAAATCAGCATCTTATGACACATACTCACATAGCTGAATTAGCAGGAAACAGGTAGTTTTAAATGGCCGACGAAACAACGAACTCGGGAGATGACAGCGGTAAGCTGCTGTATTGCTCGTTCTGCGGAAAGAGCCAGCACGAGGTTCGTAAACTGATTGCTGGTCCGTCCGTGTTCATTTGCGATGAATGTGTAGATCTGTGTAACGACATCATCCGTGAAGAAGTGCAGGAATCAGAGGATGAGAGCAATCATGATCGGCTGCCCGTGCCCCACGAAATCAAGGCCATTCTCGATGAGTACGTTATTGGCCAGGATCGCGCCAAGAAAGTTCTCGCGGTTGCCGTTTATAATCACTACAAGCGTTTGCGACATGAAGAGAGCGGCAAAGGTGATGTAGAGCTTGGTAAGAGCAACATACTGCTGGTGGGGCCCACCGGCAGCGGCAAGACGCTGCTGGCCGAGACCCTGGCCAGGTTGCTGGATGTGCCCTTCACCATAGCCGATGCAACCACGCTGACCGAGGCGGGTTACGTGGGCGAGGATGTTGAGAACATCATCCAGAAACTGCTGCAAAAATGCGATTACGACGTCGAAAAGGCGCAAGTTGGTATTGTCTATATCGACGAGATCGACAAGATTTCCCGCAAGTCAGACAATCCGTCTATCACCCGCGACGTGTCCGGTGAAGGCGTGCAGCAGGCGCTGCTGAAACTGATCGAGGGCACTATTGCTTCGGTTCCGCCGCAGGGTGGCCGCAAGCATCCCCAGCAGGAATTCCTGCAGGTAGACACCTCCAATATCCTGTTTATCTGTGGCGGCGCGTTTGGTGGCCTGGAGAAGGTAATTCGCGATCGCTCTGAAAAAGGCGGCATTGGTTTTGGCGCTGAAGTGAAGAGTAAGGACAACGCCAAGAATATTGGCGAGATTCTCAACGATCTGGAACCGGAAGACCTGGTTCGCTATGGCCTGATTCCCGAGTTTGTCGGGCGTCTGCCGGTGATAGCGACACTCGAGGAACTGGATGTGGAAGCCCTGATGCGGATCCTCACCGAGCCCAAAAATTCTCTCACCAAGCAGTACTCCAAGTTGCTGGAAATGGAAGGCGTTGAAATAGATTTCCGTGAAGACGGATTGGTCGCAATAGCCGAGCGCGCCATGGAACGCAAAACTGGCGCACGGGGCCTGCGCTCCATCCTTGAATCGGTGCTACTGGACAGCATGTACAACATTCCTTCCACGGATGATGTCACCAAGGTGGTGATCGACGAATCGGTGATTCGCGGCGATTCGGAGCCCCTGCTGGTGTACCAGAGCAGCGAACCGGTCAAGGTAGCGGAGGAATAACACCGGCGGCACGATCAGTGATACAGCGTGCGCTCCTTGCAGCGCACTGTTCTTGTAAATATCGGCGATAAGCTTGTAAATCTGCATTACTACCCCCATATCACATCCAAGTGATACCCAAGGGAGATCTATATGGCTTCGGCCTCAGTTGTAAAGCTACCTCTACTACCATTGCGCGATGTTGTGGTGTACCCACACATGGTGCTGCCGCTGTTTGTAGGGCGTGAGAAGTCCATAGAAGCGCTGGAAGACGCCATGGCCAACGACAAGCAGGTGTTGCTGGTAGCACAGCGCAACGCCGCTGAAGACGACCCAGGCGTCGATGATGTCTACCAGGTGGGCACTGTGTCCAGTATCCTGCAGTTGCTTAAATTGCCTGATGGGACCATCAAGGTGCTGGTAGAGGGTGGCTATCGAGCCAGTATCGACAGTGTTGATGATGCCGATGAGTTTGCGGTTGCCGAAGTACGCGAGATTGAGAGCGAAGAACTACCCGCCGACGAGGCAGAAGTGCTGCTGCGCTCGACTATTTCCCAATTTGAAAAATATGTGAACCTGAGCAAAAAGGTTCCCAGTGAGGTGCTTACCTCGCTATCTGGCATCGAAGAGCCGGGCCGCCTGGCGGACACCATCGCCGCTCACATGAACGTCGACCTGGACCAGAAACAGACAATTCTTGAAATTGCCGGGATTCGTGAACGCCTGGAGCACCTGATGGGCCTGATGGAGGGTGAAATAGACCTGTTTCAGGTTGAAAAGCGCATCCGTGGCCGTGTCAAAAAGCAGATGGAGAAAAGCCAGCGCGAGTACTATCTCAACGAGCAGATGAAGGCTATTCAGAAAGAGCTGGGGGAACTGGACGAAGCTCCCAATGAGATCGAAGACCTGCAGGCCAAAATTGTCGAAGCGAAAATGCCTAAAGAGGCCGAGGACAAGGTCAACGCCGAGCTCAACAAGCTGAAAATGATGTCACCAATGTCTGCAGAGGCGTCGGTGGTGCGCAGCTACATCGACTGGATGTTGAACGTACCCTGGTCCAAGCGCAGCAAGGTAAAGCACGACCTGAAACGTGCTGGCGACATACTCGACAAGGATCACTATGGTCTGGACGAGGTCAAGGAGCGAATTCTCGAGTACCTGGCGGTGCAGAAGCGCGTGCGCAAGATCAAGGGCCCTGTGTTGTGCCTGGTAGGGCCTCCAGGGGTCGGCAAGACATCGCTGGGCGAGTCTATTGCCCGTGCTACTAATCGCAAATTTGTGCGCATGGCGCTGGGTGGGGTGCGTGACGAGGCTGAGATTCGTGGCCACAGGCGTACCTATATCGGCTCCATGCCTGGCAAATTACTGCAAAAAATGGCCAAGGCGGGCGTGCGCAATCCGCTGTTCCTGCTGGATGAAATCGACAAAATGGGCACGGATCTTCGCGGTGATCCGGCCTCGGCCATGCTGGAAGTGCTTGATCCCGAGCAAAACCATGCCTTTAACGATCACTACCTGGAGGTCGATTACGACCTGTCGGATGTCATGTTTGTGTGTACATCCAACACCATGAATATCCCCAGTCCACTGCTGGACCGGATGGAAGTTATCCGTATTCCCGGCTACACCGAGGATGAAAAACGCAATATTGCGGAGCGCTACCTGGTTCCCAAGCAAATCAAGCTCAATGGCCTCAAGGCGGATGAAATCACGATGTCCAGGGAGGCCATCACAGATATCATTCGCTACTACACGCGGGAAGCCGGCGTGCGTGGGCTGGAGCGGGAAATCGCCAAGGTCTGCCGCAAGATGGTCAAGGCCTTTGCATTGGCTGAGTACACAGCCCCCATGACGATTGACTCGGACATGCTGGCTGAACTGGCCGGGGTGCGCAAATTCAGTTATGGATCTGCAGAGAAAGAAAACAAGATTGGCCAGGTTACTGGCCTGGCCTGGACCAGTGCCGGTGGTGAACTACTAACCATTGAGGCGGTGGCGCTGGCGGGTAAAGGGCGACAGGTTATGACCGGTTCCCTGGGCGATGTTATGCAGGAGTCCATCCAGGCGGCAACCACGGTGGTGCGCAGTCGCTCTCAGATACTTGGTATTCCCGCCAGTTATCACGAGACACACGATCTGCACATCCATGTACCCGAAGGTGCCACGCCCAAAGATGGGCCCAGTGCCGGTGTCGCCATGTGTACGGCCCTGGTATCGGTGCTTACCAGTATTCCCATACGGTCTGAAGTTGCCATGACCGGTGAAATTACCCTGCGTGGAGAAGTGTTGCCAATTGGCGGCCTCAAGGAAAAATTGCTGGCAGCACATCGTGGCGGTATCACCACCGTGATCATACCGAAGGAAAATGAGCGCGAGTTGCAGGAAATTCCCGACAATATCAAGGCAGAATTGAACATCAGACCGGTCAAGTGGATCGATGAGGTTTTGGATATTGCACTGGAGACTATGCCGAAGCCTATGTCCGATGAAGAGTACATGGCAGAGCCAATTGCGAGCTCAAAAGGGGAATCAGGGGAAAAAAACCGCATTAATACACATTAATGCGTATTAATCGTGGTTATCCGGGCTGTTTCTTATTGACCGGATTCCAAAATGTATTATACAGTCGAGGGCCTGAATACCCGGGTATTTGGGTCATAAAAACAACTTTACGCATTACTATGAAAAGGGGACAAGTGTGAATAAAACTGAATTGATAGATGCTATTGCGGCTTCTGCCGATATACCCAAGGCTGCTGCTGGGCGTGCTTTGGATGCGGTGGTTGAATCCATCACTGGCGCATTGAAAGGAGGCGACTCAGTTGCGCTGGTTGGATTTGGTACATTTGCGGTTAAAGATCGTGCCGCACGTACGGGTCGTAACCCTCAGACTGGAGCGGAAATCCAGATTCCCGCTGCAAAAGTTCCTGGCTTTAAAGCTGGCAAGGCACTGAAAGACGCCGTCAACAACAGATAGCCAGAAGTACTAAACAAGGAAGGAAGGCGCACTTATTGGTGCGCTTTTTTTTTAATGCCGCGCGAGGGCAGGACGCCCTCAGTGGCGAAGAAGATCAACACCATGCTGCAAAATATTCGTAAAAATTTCCAGGGCACAAGCGCCAAAGTCATTGTCGCCATCATAGTCGTTCCCTTTGCCCTGTTTGGTATCGAATCCCTGTTGGGGGGAGGCGGTGTTCAATATGTCGCCGAAGTGAACGGAGAGGGCATCAGTGTCGGCGAATTGCAGCAACAGGTGAATCAACAAAGGCGCCGCTTGCTGATGAGTATGGGTGACAATGTTGACCCGTCGATGCTGGATGACCAGCTGCTGGCTGGACCGGCGCTGGAGTATATGATTCAACAGAAGCTGCTGATGCAGGCCGCTGTTGATTATGGCCTGGCTGTGTCTGACAAGCGACTCGGAGCCTTTATAGCCGAGATGCCGATTTTCCAGGTAGGCGGGGTATTTGACCCGCAATTATACCGCCGTGTTGTATCAGACCAGGGCTTTAGCCCCACTGGTTTTCAGGCTGCCCTGAGAGATGACCTGATGATGACACAACTGCGAGCAGGCCTGGCCAGTTCTGAATTTGCCACGCCCGCTGAAGTAGAGCTTATGGCGTCAATTAGTGAAGAACAGCGCGATATTCGCTACCTGCTGCTACCACTGGAGCGCTTCCGTGGCGAGGTAGACCTCGATGAAGCTGAAGTGCTGCAATGGTACGAGTCCCACGCGGAACAGTACCTGACGCAGGAGTCAGTTGACCTGGAGTACATCGAGCTGCGTGCCGCCGATTTCTACCAGCCGATTGAGGAAGAGCGGCTACATGAATTGTACGAGCAGGAACTGGATAGCTTTCAACAACAGGAAGAGCGCCGTGTCTCACATATTTTGTTTGAACAGGCTGCCGACGAGAGTGACGAGGCGTTACAGCAACGCATTGCAGCTGTGTCGCTGCGCCTGGCCGACAGTGGTATCACATTTGCGGAGCTGGCGACGGAATTGTCAGCTGACGTGGGTTCCGCCAGTTATGGCGGTGATCTGGGCTTTACCGCTGGTGATACCTTCCCGGCCGAGATTGAGGAAGTCATCGTCAGCCTGCAACAAGGCCAGGTTTCCGCCCCGGTAGAGAGTGATGCTGGCTGGCACCTGTTGAAAGTAACCGAGCTCAGGTCTGGCGAGACGATGGAGTTTGACTCGGTTCGTGGTGCACTAGAGGCCCGTTTGCAGGCAGAACAGGCCGGTCTGGAGTTGCTGAAGAAGGTTGCAGCGCTGCGTGACCTGGTGTTCAACGCCGATGATCTTGCCGGTCCGGCAGACCAGTTAGACCTGGCCGTGAGCAGCACGGTTGCCGTTAGTCGCAACCAGAGAGAGGGGTTGTTTGCGAACCCCCGCCTGATTGCCGCTGCATTTGGCAAAGAAGTACTTATCGACAAATACAACAGCGAAGTGATCGAGCTGGATGCGGAACACTTTGTGGTGCTGCGTGTGGCCTCCCACGCCGCGCCTGTCGTTAAACCCCTGGCTGATGTTCGCGGCGATATTGAGCGCGTTCTGGCTGACGAGATAGCACGCACAGAAATTCGTGAGCAGGCCGCTGTGATGTTGCAGCGCTTGTCTGCCGGCTCATCGATCGAAGAACAGGCACTAGCGAGCGACTACCAATGGCAGGTAGAACTGGGGGCCAGGCGGGACAATCGCGTACTGTCCACGCCGGTACTGCGGCGCGCATTCCAACTGCCGGTGCCAGCAACTGGCGAAAGCAGTTTTGAATTTGTGCAAAACGCGGAAGGTGATGTCGAGGTATTTGAATTGGTGCGGGTTACCCCGGCCGATTTCGGTCGGCTTACCGAACGTCAGCGATTGCAACTACAGACTCGCCTCAGCGAAGAACTCGGACGTCGCACCGACGACTACTACCAGCAAGAATTGCGCAGCGAGGCCGTAGTGGTCAAAAGCTAGTCGCACCATCAGAGGATAATATCGTGTACAAGGTACTCACCCTGAACCAGATTTCCGTACGGGGTCTGGATCGTTTTTCCCGCGAGGATTACGAACTCGCCAGTGAATTTACTCACCCGGACGCCATATTGTTGCGCAGTCACAAGCTGGGTATGGACGAGATCGCCGATACGGTGCAGTGCATAGGCCGCGCCGGTGCCGGTACCAACAACATCCAGGTGGCTGATTGTACCGCCCGGGGCATTCCGGTATTCAATGCCCCCGGGGCCAATGCCAATGCGGTCAAGGAATTGGTTGCAGCAGCCTTGTTGCTGGGCTCTCGCGGTATTGTCGAGGGCATCAGCTACGTTGAGTCCCTCAAAGATATGACCGATGAGGCGGAGCTGAATCGCACCCTGGAAGCACACAAAAAGCAATTCAAGGGCAGTGAGCTGACTGGTAAGACACTGGGAGTGGTGGGACTGGGCGCAATTGGTTCCATGGTTGCCGACATGGCGCTGACCATGGGCATGGAAGTGTGCGGGTATGACCCGGCCCTGTCAGTCGAGGCAGCCTGGCGCCTGTCCAGTAGAGTGAAGAAGGTGGACGCACTGGCCTCGCTGTTCAGCCGCTGTGACTACATTACGCTGCACCTGCCGGTACTCGACAGTACCCGTGGACTGATCAATGCTGAGCTGATGCAAAACCTCAAGCCCGGTACCTGCCTGGTGAACTTTGCCCGCCAGGAGATTGTCGATACAGACGGGTTGGTTGAAGCACTGGACAATGGCGGTTTGCGACGCTATATCGCTGATTTCCCCGCGCCTGGGCTGATGGGCCGGGACGATGTCATTCTGATGCCCCATATTGGTGCAAGCACCAACGAGGCTGAAGAAAACTGCGCCATTATGGCGGCGGACCAAATTCGGGACTTCCTGGAGAACGGCAATATCCGCAATTCAGTCAACTTCCCACTCACCCAACTGGAACCCAATGGCGGTGTGCGCCTGGTGATCAGCAATGAAAATGTACCCAGGGTGCTAGGCCGCTTGCTGTCAATTCTGGCCGATGAAGACATCAATATTTGCGATATGCTCAACAAGAGCCGCGATGACATTGCTTACAATCTAATTGATGTCGAGCAGATACCCAGCGCAGAGGTATTGGAACAGATGCGGGCCGTTGAAGGAGTTATCAATGTGAGGGTAATCGCCTGAGCGATAAGCTCACCCAATTAACTGACCAGGTGGAGGCGGGCAAAGACGTTGCCAATCCTCCTTTGCACCTATGGCATCCACCGCTGTCCGGCGACATAGATATTCAAATTCACGCCGATGGCAGCTGGTTTCATGAGGGTGGCGAAATCAAACGCCAGCCACTGGTAAATCTCTTTGCCAGCATCTTGCGGCGCGAAGAAGACGGCGCTTACTACCTGGTTACCCCGGTGGAAAAGTGGCGCATCCAGGTCGAGTTTCTACCCCTGGTAATCATCGATTTTGAACTGGAGCAGGCCGGTGGGAAAGGGCAGGTTCTGGTCGTCAAAACCAACACTGACAAGCACTACACGGTCGACGCTGAGCAGCCGTTGTTTTTGCCTGAGGGTAGTGCTATCCCCGCTGTAAAACTACCACACGGGCTGGCAGCGGCCTTCAATCGCGCCAGCTGGTATCGCCTGGCTGAACTCTGTGAGGAGTCCGACCAGGGGTTTGTGCTGCTCAGCTCGCGGGCTTTCTACCGCGTTGGCTGAAGGCTCCTGCTACATATTGGGGTAGGTAGGACCTCCCAGTCCCTCCGGCGTCACCCAGATAATGTTCTGCGAAGGATCCTTGATATCACAGGTCTTGCAGTGCACGCAGTTCTCAGCATTGATCTGGAAGCGGGGGCCGCTTTCTTCTTCGATAATCTCGTACACTCCGGCCGGGCAGTAACGCTGCGCTGGCTCGTCCCACTTGGGCAGATTGACAGCGATAGGGATCGAAGGGTCCCTTAGCGTGAGGTGGCAGGGCTGGTCGGCCTCGTGACTGGTGTTGGAAAATGACACCGAGGTTAAACGATCAAAACTGAGCTTGCCGTCGGGCTTGGGGTAATCGATCTTCTTGCACTCGGCGGCCAGTTTGAGAGTGGAGTGGTCGGGTTTGGTGTCGTGCAGGGTGAAGGGCAGGCGTCCACCGAAAATGTTCTGGTCGATCCAGGTCATGGCGGAGCCGATATAAATGCCAAACTTGTGCATGAAACCGGAGAAGTTGCGGGTGGTGTACAACTCATCGTGCAGCCAGGACTGCTTGAGATTATCGGCGTAGCTGACCAGGTCTGCGACGGTATTTTCACCGGCTGCCAGGGCTTCTACAATAGTTTCAGCGGCGACCATACCGCTTTTCATGGCGGTGTGATTGCCCTTGATCTTGACGCTGTTGAGCGTGCCCGCATCACAACCGATTAGCAGACCACCGGGGAAGTGCATTTTAGGCAGGGAGTTAAAGCCGCCCTTGGTTAACGCGCGTGCACCATAGGCGATACGGGTACCACCTTGCAGGTACTTGCTGGTTTGTGGGTGGTGCTTCCAGCGCTGGAATTCTTCAAACGGGCTCATGTAAGGGTTGGAGTAGTTGAGATCTGCAATCAGCCCGATATAAACCTGGTTGTTCTCGGCGTGGTACAGGAAGGCACCGCCGCCGGTACCGCTGCTCGCCAGCGGCCAACCCAGGCCGTGTATAACCGTGCCTTCCTCATGCTGGTCAGCGGGAATCTCCCAGATTTCCTTGAGTCCAATACCGTAGTGCTGCGAGTCGGCATCCTTGTCCAGTTCAAATTTCTCGATTAGCTGCTTGCCCAGGTGGCCGCGGCAGCCTTCAGCAAACAGGGTATATTTTGCGTGTAGCTCCATACCCTGGGTATAACTGTCTTTGTGCTCGCCATTTTCGCCGATACCCATATCGCCGGTGGCGATGCCTTTAACCCGCCCATCTTCATGAAACAACACCTCAGAGGCGGCGAAACCGGGGTAGATCTCTACACCCAGGCCCTCGGCCTGCTCTGCCATCCAGCGACAGACGTTGCTCATGGAGACAATGTAATTGCCCTTATTGTGGGTGGGCTTGGGGATCATAAAATTAGGCAGTTTGATAGCGCCGGTAGCGCTGGTGTAGAAAAAGAAGGTGTCGCTACTGACCTTGGTATTAATGGGCGCACCCTGGTCTTGCCACTCGGGAAACAACTCGTCCATGGCGCGCGGCTCGAGTACAGCACCGGATAGTATGTGTGCCCCGACTTCAGCGCCTTTCTCTACCACGCAGACGGTGACTTCCTGCTCTTTCTCTGCGGCCAGTTGCATGAGGCGACAGGCGGCCGACAAGCCTGCAGGGCCGGCGCCGACAATAACTACGTCAAACTCCATTGATTCACGTTCCACGGGGGGTTCCTCTTCGAAGCATTATGGACGGGCCCGAAGTATATAGATTTCCTCTAAGGAACTCCATAAACGCGGTAAATAGCGCATATAAATCAATGGGATAGTCTTTCTGAGAAAATGGTCGATCAGGTCAATAATCGGGCCACTATCTGCTATTGACCTAACCAACGTATGTGGGCATGATACCCGCCCTTACTGCTGTGCAGCGTGCATAAAGCCGCGCTGTGCCACCATTCCAATCACCTAACCCAGGAGAATCCATGAAGGTTCTTGTAGCTGTGAAACGCGTTGTCGATTACAACGTGAAAGTTCGCGCCAAGGCGGATGGGTCTGATGTCGACCTGAATAACGTCAAAATGGCCATCAACCCATTCTGTGAAATTGCTGTTGAAGAAGCGATACGCCTGAGAGAAGCGGGCGTTGCCACTGAAGTGATTGCCGTATCCATTGGCGGCAAGTCCTGCCAGGAGCAGATTCGTACGGCGCTGGCACTGGGCGCCGACCGCGGCATCCAGGTAGAGACCGAAGGTGATGTAGAGCCACTGGTCGTTGCCAAGTTGCTGAAAGGTGTTATTGAAAAAGAACAGCCCCAGTTGGTTATCCTGGGTAAACAGTCCATTGATGGAGACAACAACCAGACCGGGCAAATGCTGGGAGCGCTGTGCAATATGCCACAGGGTACTTTTGCCTCAGAAGTGTCGGTAGATGGCGACAGGGTGAATGTAACCCGCGAAGTCGATGGCGGTTTGATGACAGTGTCGTTGACCCTGCCAGCGATCATCACCACCGATCTGCGCCTGAACGAGCCGCGTTATGCTTCACTGCCCAACATCATGAAGGCCAAGAAGAAGCAGATGGACGTGTACACACCGGCTGACCTGGGTGTTGAACCCAAAGCCCACCTGACAACATTGAAGGTAGAGCCACCGGCCGAGCGCAAGGCAGGCATCATTGTTGCGGATGTGGACGAACTGATTGATAAACTGAAGAACGAAGCGAAGGTGATCTCATGAGTACCCTGGTTATTGCAGAACACGACAACGCCAGCCTCAAGCCAGCGACTCTTAGCACGGTTGCTGCCGCGCAGGCCATGGGCGCCGATATTGATATCCTGGTTGCCGGTGAAAACTGCTCTGGCGCCGCTGAAGCGGCGGCTGCCGTTGTTGGCGTCTCCAAGGTGCTGGTGGCCGACAACGCGGTATATGGACACCAATTGGCGGAAAATGTCGCCTTGCTGGTTGCTGAGCTGGGCGCCAATTATGACAATATTCTGGCTTCGGATACTTCCAACGGCAAAAACATCTTGCCGCGCGTGGCCGCGTTGCTGGACGTGGGTCAAATTTCCGACATTATCGCGGTGGAATCTGCCGATACTTTCAAGCGTCCCATCTACGCCGGTAACGTCATTGCCACAGTGCAATCAGCGGATGCCAAAAAAGTGATCACTGTGCGCAGCACCGCCTTTGACGGGGTTGCCGCCGAAGGTGGTAGTGCCACCATTGAAGCGGTTGACGCTGTACACGATGCCGGTATATCCAGCTTCGTCAGCGAAGAGCTGGCCGTATCCGATCGCCCGGAACTGACCGCAGCGGATATCATTATCTCCGGTGGTCGTGGTATGCAGAACGGCGAGAACTTCGCCATGCTGGAATCTATTGCCGATAAGCTAGGCGCTGCCGTAGGTGCTTCTCGCGCCGCGGTTGATGCCGGCTTTGTTCCCAACGATATGCAGGTAGGCCAGACCGGTAAAATCGTCGCCCCCGACCTGTACATCGCCGTGGGTATCTCCGGCGCTATTCAGCATTTGGCAGGCATGAAAGACTCCAAGGTCATCGTGGCTATCAACAAGGACGCAGATGCACCGATTTTCCAGGTGGCGGATTATGGCCTGGTAGCAGACCTGTTCGATGCCATTCCGGAGCTGGATTCCAAACTGTAAACGGCCGCGTTATGAAAGACCGGCCTCTCGCAAGGGACGCCGGTTTTTTTATGGGCTCTTCAATCCACTGGCGTTGCGAAAGTGCCACTGGCCGCCAGCACCGGGTTTAATCTCGAATCCACCCTCGTGCAGCAACCGATGATGCTTTGAGCAGAGCATCAGCAGGTTTTCCGCTGTTGTTTCACCGCCGTCTGCCCAATGCACTATATGGTGCGCAGTGAGCCATTTCTCGTGCGTGCAGCCGGGGAATCGGCAGCCTCTATCTCGGCTCATGAGCTTTCGGCGTAGGGAGGGGTGCACCACGCGGTGCTTGCGGCTTAGTTCTTTGGTGTTTCCATGTTCGTCTTCTGTGGCCACAACCAACGAACTGTCGCAACAGAGTCTTCGCACGGTTTCGATGGGCAGATCACTTTTGCTGCTGCAGGTGTCGGGTGCACCACGTAGTGCATTTTCATCAACGTGTACGCAAACCTGGTAGTGATCGGCCGTGCTGGCTTTCTTGTCACTGCCACCGGACAGGTAGCTCTTTGCTATCTCAACCAGCGCATCGGCCTGTTGCTTAAATAAATCTGCAGCATCAGAAGACGCCGCCTTCTCCAGTGCCTTCATGACCAGGTCGGCAGTTTCTTTGGGTAGCTCTACACTCAGGGTGACGCTGCCGTCGCTATGTGATGAACAACTGAGGTAACGTCTCTCGTGCAGGCGATTAGCATCATGAATAGATACATTCCTTTGTACATTGCGTAGCTCCATGCAGTGGCGATCTACCTGCGATGCGGTGGCTTTAATTGCGAAATCCAGCAAATGATCTTCTGTGGTGGGAGTGGCAATTCGCGTGAGATAACGGGCCTTGGAATAGGAAAGATCACCTTTTTGGAAGGCGGCCGATATCTGCGGTAAGTCGAACAGGCCATTGGCCACCCTCATTTTCTCGCGGGCGGTACCCGGTGCCATTCCGCACTTCATATTCAACCACTCAGCGCAGTTGTTAAAGAGATACTCCTTCCAGCCCTGGCGAAGATCAAACTCACGCAGCAGTACCATGAACTCATACTCCATGGAATTAATGTGTGATGAGAGGGATATAATATCGTCTTCGAGTTGGTCAAGACTGCGGTGAGTAAGTAGTTGAGTAGCTTGCATGATGAACTCCTTTTCGATGCTGTACAAAAACACAGTATATCTTCTATCCTCTTGATTTAAAAAGAATATATAGTCATTATAGCGAGCCTTCTTAGGTCTATATTCCACATGACAAACTCCGTAATTACTCTTTCCTTAGCCCAGCTCTCGATTGCGTTCATTCCCGCGGCCGTTGCCGTGGTGGTGCTGGTGAAGTGGTCCATGGGCCTGGGCAATACGCTGTACGCACTGGGTCGTATGCTGGTGCAGCTGATGCTGATCGGTTATGTGCTGGCCTGGATATTCGGTGCTGACAACGGTTGGTTGATTGTCCTGGTGCTGATCATCATGTTGGTCGCGTCGGGCTGGATAGCATTGCGAACGGTACCGGAACAGCGCTGGGCGCTGCTAAGCGCATCGTTAATTGGTATCACTGTGGGTGGGGGTTTTACCCTGGCGGTAATTACCCAGGCCGTGTTGCAGCTGGAACCCTGGTACCTGCCGCGCTACATGGTGCCCCTGGCGGGCATGGTGTTTGCCAATGCCATGACCTCGGTTAGCCTGGCGGGGGAGCGTCTGTATGCCGAGCTGGAACATGGTGCCAGCTGGGAAGAGGCGCGGCTCACGGCCTACCAGGCGGCCATGATACCGGTGTTGAATGCGCTTTTTGCCGTAGGCCTGGTGTCGCTGCCCGGTATGATGACCGGCCAGATACTGTCTGGTGTTTCACCACTGATAGCGTCGCGTTACCAGATCATGGTGATGTGCATGATTTTTGCGTCAGCGGGTATATCCACGGCGGTATTTCTCAGCCTGATTCGCAGCCGGCTTGCGCCAGAATCGTAGGGTGGAATTTATTCCACCGAACAATGATCGAATGAGCTCCATCAATCCCGTCGCAGGTGATCCGAAATCGCGATCGGTGTGGGGTAGTTAAGCACCACGATATAGGACGATGCTACGAAGGTGATAATAGTGGTGGCCTGTATCAGCAGCGAGGCCTGGGTGGAAATTATGGCGCCGGACGCGGCGACGTAGGCGATCAGCAGCGAAAACTCACTAACCTGGCCCAGCCTGAAGCCCAGGTCCCAGGCCAGGCTGCTTTTCTCGCTGACACCCTCCAGCAGAAAGTGATATACCACCGGTTTCAAGGCCAGCACCAGTACTGACAGAACCATGGCGGGCACTATCACATCGCCCAGCAAGCCGAGGTTGAAACGCGCTCCCACCGAGAAGAAAAATAACACCAGGAAAAAATCTCTCAACGGTTTCAGGTTGACGGCGATGTACTGGGAAATCGGGCTAGTGGCAATGGTAATACCGGCGATAAATGCGCCAATTTCTCCCGACAGCCCCAGCGCATGCGCGGCCTCTGACAGACCCAGGCACCAGCCGATGGCGAGCAGGAAGATGTATTCATGAAAGCGGTCGAAGCGGGTGATCAATGGCAATATCACGAACCGCACGGCGGCCAGCGCCCCGGCCGCCAGCAGGGGCAGGCTAATCAGTATCCGGGCCAGGCCGGGGGCATCGTCGGAGCCGGAGGCACTTAGCAGCCACATCAGTACCAGGATCGCCAGTAAATCCTGCAGTAATAGCAGACCGATCATCAATTCGCCGATATGGCGGTGGTGCAGGATCGTGGTAGGCAATAACTTGATGCCAATTATGGTCGAAGAAAACATCATTGCAGCGCCAATAACCAGCGCATCGAGCTGGCTAAACCCGAACAGGTAGGCAACCCCGAAGCCTGTCAACAGGAACAGGGTAGAGGAGATCAACGCCACCAGGGTTGATTTGCGCAGGGTCGCCCACAGTGCCTGGGGCTGCATATCCAGGCCCAGCAAAAACAACAGGAATATGATGCCGACGTGGGCAATATCGGCCAGCAGTTGCACATCGGTGACCATAGACAGTCCGAAGGGCCCCAGGCCAGCCCCCAGCACGATATAGGCGATAATCAGTGGCTGGCGGGTGTAGAGTGCAATCGACGCCAGTACAGCGGCACCGGTGAAGATCAGGAAGAAAGAAAAAGTGATGGTGCTGCTGGTATCCATGACGGGAGTATAACGCTAGCGACGCCTGAACAGGGGTTCCTTTTGCTGCACATCAGCCTGGTAGGCCTCGCTGAAGACATTAAGGCTGGCAAGACTGTTGGCCAGCTGCTCCTGGTCGGCGAATTCAAAGGAATTGAAGCCGCAGCGTCGCAGGTAGTGCAACTGGTCGCGAATAAAGTCCCCGGTCGCTCTGATTTCTCCGGTAAAGCCCAGCTCCCGCAATTCACGGGCCGTAGAGAACCCGCGACCATCGGTAAATACCGGGAAATTGATAATGATGAGATCCAGGCGGGACAATTCAGTCTCGATTGCTGAAGGGGGTTGGTCTGCTTCCAGTACCAGCCCCAGTGTACCTTCCAAATCGGCTCCATCATTGAGTTCTTCCAGGCTCAGCAGGCGGCCCCGCCACTCATCCTCAACAATCTGACCATCCTTAATCAGCTTTGGCATAGACGGCCTCTTTGAAGGGGAGCGGGCCTACGCGGCGGTAGGTCTCCAGAAAGTTTTCTCCCTCGGCGCGCTGCGCCAGGTAGGTACCGAGAATATTCTCAATCACATCGGGCATATCCTGTTGATGGAAGGATGGGCCCAGTATTTTTCCTATAGAGGCATCCTTACCCTGGTTGCCGCCCAGGCTAACCTGGTAAAACTCCTCGCCTTTCTTGTCCACGCCGAGTATGCCTATCTGGCCAATGTGGTGGTGCCCGCAGGCATTCATGCAGCCGGAAATGTTCAGATCCAGCGGTCCCAGGTCGTAGATATAGTCCATGTCGTTGAAACGTTCCTGGATGGCTTCCGCCACAGGAATGGTTTTGGCGTTGGCCAGCGCGCAATAATCGCCGCCCGGGCAACAAATCATATCGGTCAGGTAGCCAATATTCGGTGTAGCCAGGCCCAGCGCGTCAATTTTCTTCCAGATCTCGAACAGCATTTCCTGTTCAACATCTGCCAAAACCAGGTTTTGCTGGTGGGTGCTGCGGATCTCGCCAAAAGAATACTGATCTGCCAGGTCGGCAACGGCTTCCATCTGCAGATCGCTGATATCTCCGGCCACATAGCCAGTGGCTTTTAGTGACAAGTTAACGATGCGGTAACCGGCCGTGCGGTGAGCGACAGTATTGCGTTGATACCAGCGGGCAAAATTGGCGTCGCTGTCCAGTTGTCGCTGCAGGGCGGTGGTGCAGGCAATGGCGTCCAGCTGCCTGTAGGCCGGTGCGCTAAAGCAGGCCCTGGTGCGCTCCATTTCTGCCTCGGTCAGTGTACCGGGGCCATCCTGCAAGCGCGTCCATTCATCGTTTACCCGCTCGGCAAAGGCTTCCACACCCATGGCTCTGACAAGGATTTTAATGCGCGCCTTATACTTGTTGTCACGACGTCCCAGTTGGTTGTAAACCCGTAATATCGCCTCCAGGTAGGTGAGCAGGTGTTTCTTGTCCAGCCACTCACAGACCACAGAGCCGATTACCGGTGTGCGGCCCAGGCCGCCACCTACCAGCACCTTGAAACCAACAATGCCGGTGTCGGGGTGGGCAACCAGGTCCAGGCCAATATCGTGGGCGTGAATAGCGGCACGATCCGACGCGGTACCGCAGACAGCGATTTTGAATTTGCGCGGCAGGAAGGCAAATTCCGGGTGCAGGGTGGACCACTGGCGAATGATTTCACACCAGGGGCGCGGGTCTTCCAGCTCGTCTGTCGCCACACCGGCGTACTGGTCAGTGGTGGTATTGCGAATGCAATTGCCACTGGTCTGTATAGCGTGCATCTGCACGGTGGCGAGTTCGGCCAGGATGTCCGGAACGTCTTCCAGTCGCGGCCAGTTCAACTGCAGGTTTTGACGGGTGGAAAAGTGGGCGTAGCCCTTGTCGTATTTGCGGGAGAGCTCAGCCATTTTGCGCAACTGGGTCGAGTTGAACATGCCATAGGGAATGGCGATGCGCAGCATGGGCGCCAAACGTTGAATATAAAGGCCATTTTGCAGGCGCAATGGCAGGAACTCAGCTTCCGATAATTCGCCGGCCAGGAAGCGCTGGGTTTGGTCTCGATATTGAGTTACGCGCTCATCAATGATGTGTTGGTCAATTTTGTCGTATATGTACATTTGAGTGACAACCTGTTGGAGCGGCGCTACCATAACAGAAAAGAAAAGCCCGTAAAACGGCTTAAAAATTATATGCTTATGTGAAATATTTTTATGGGTTGGCGGTTTAGATACACATTCGTTCTAATTGTTGTGACGGTCTTCGGACCGCTTGCCAAAGCAGCCGAAGAACCCATTTTCCGGCACTTTTCAGACGCAGAGAAACTCAAGACCAGTTTGCGCTGGATCGGTCTGCGGCCCGGCGTAACCCATGCTGTAGCTCTGCCAGTGGCACCGGTTGAACGCGGTATGGCAGCGTCCAGTAAAGCCGCCAAATTGACCGTAGAAAAACTCACCCACTTTCCTGCATCGGTGATTGGCAAGCTGCTGTTTATCAAACCCAGCGGCGCTACAGGCAGTTGCACAGCGACTTTTGTGGCGGGTAAAAACGTTTTGATTACCGCTGCCAACTGCATCATCAGCAAGTTGGGAACACCCAACAAAGACATCGTTTTTGTAACCTCCTACGGCACCAACGTGCAACAGCTATACGATATTAATTGCCTCGCCTTTCCCGCTGAATGGACACGGCGCGTCGGCGCTGACGGCTGGCGCTATAACTATGCTTTTCTGGTAACGGGCCGCAACAGCACCTTTGGTGGCCTGGGCCTGACCAATGCGCTGGTACCGCATAAAATATCCCAGGTGGGTTACGCGGATGCGGTCGGAGAAGGCCGTCAAATACAGGGCGTCGATAGCGGTGCCTATATGACCAAAGATGGCCTGGTCGGGACTATTTATACTGCCCTGGGAGCCGGTTCCAGTGGCAATCCCTGGATACGAAGTTCAATCATCTACAGTCTCAGCTCACATTATGATCCGCAACAGCCCGACGTATTGTTGGGGCCGCGCATAACGGCCGCAACAATGGCGCTGCTGAACCGTGTCAGAAAGGAGTGCTGAATAATGAGACAGGAGCAACCACAATGAGCCCATCGCCGATCATCAGGAAGCGTGTTCGCTTCCTGGTTAACCCCGCATTTCAGCTCCGCTTTATGGTTTACATACTGTGTTTTGCGGCCTTTGGAATCCTGGTGCTGTACGCCAGCAATTACTTTTACTTTCACCGCCTGGCTATTCAGGGCCTGGAGCTTGGTTTGGCTCCAGATCATATTTATTTTGAATTTATCGAGCAGCAGAAGAGCTTGCTCAACACCATATTCTTTTCGGTCTCTGTGATTGTTTTTGGTGCCATGGTTATCGCGGGACTGGCTTTGTCCCACAAAATAGCCGGGCCCGTATACCGGATTCAGCAATACCTGCAACAAATCTATGAAGAGGGCGCTCCGGAGCATAAACTCAAGTTCAGGGAGGGCGATTTTTTTCCTGAGGTGGCAGAACTGATTAATGCGCTGGTAGCGCATTACCAGCAGCCCGATGAACAGGATGAATGAGTTGGGTTCTGGTACAGAGCTGCTATAATCCGCGCCCGATACACCTTATCAATTTTTAAGTGGAGTAACTGATGGCAGAGCAGAATTCAAAAGATGCCGGTGATGGCATGGTGGACGCAATCGCCGCGACGGCAGTGATCGCTATCATTATTGCTACGCTGGTCTTCTGGTTGAGCGGAATGCCTTCCTGAGCGCTATCGCGCATTATCCAACACGGTTGAGACGATCAGGTACAATGTGCCAATAAAAACGGCGGTAAACAGTATTCCCGCTATAACAAAGGTTTTGAAACTACCCTCCTTGAAGTCCCGCTCGCGGTTTTTGCTGCTCTGCACGCCAAAACCGGCGGCGAGGACGCTGCCTACAACCTGCCATGGTTTGAGCTTTTTGTTAGATTGATTGCTTTCTTCTTCCACTTGTATTTTCTCCGTTTGAATAGATTTGGGGCCAGATCCGGATCCGGATCTGACCCCAGCTCTGGGAGCTTACGCAAGATTGGGGCGCAGCCAGCGCTCCATTTCCTGCACAGGTATATTCTTCCTGGCTGCGAGGCTCTCCAGTTGATCCCTGCCGATTTTTCCAATGGCGAAATAGCTCGCTTCTGGATGGGAGTAGTAAAAGCCACTGACTGATGAGGCCGGTATCATGGCAAAGTGCTCGGTCAATTCTACACCGGCATTCTGCTCTGCCTGCAACAGGTCGAACAGGGTGCGCTTCTCCGTGTGGTCCGGGCATGCCGGGTAACCAGGGGCAGGGCGAATGCCGGTATAGCGTTCCCGGATGAGGTCGGTGTTGGCCAGCTCTTCAGATTCCGCGTAGCCCCAGAATTCCCTGCGCACGCGCAGGTGTAAGTGCTCTGCAAATGCCTCAGCTAGTCGGTCGGCCAGGCTCTTTAACAGAATACTGTTGTAATCATCGTGGTCGGCTTCAAACTCAGCCACCTTTTTGTCCAGACCCAGGCCGGTGGTAACTACAAAGCCACCCACATAGTCTTCGATACCGCTTTCCAGGGGTGCTACAAAATCCGCCAGGCTGAAGTTGGGCTTGCCGTTGGCCTTGGCCGTTTGCTGGCGCAGGTGATGCAGGGTTGCTATCTGTTCGGTGCGGGTCGTGTCGCTAAACAGCGCTATATCATCGCCATTGACCTGAGCGGCGGGCCAGAAACCAATCACGGCGCTGGCCTGTAACCAGTCTTCCTCGATAATCTGGTCTAACATGGCGCGGGCGTCGGCATAGAGCTGGGTTGCTGCCTCACCGACCTTTTCATCTTCCAGGATGGCGGGGAATTTACCCGCCAACTCCCAGGTGATGAAGAACGGGGTCCAGTCGATAAAATCCACCAGCGTTTCCAATGGGTAGTTTTTGAGGACTTTAGTGCCGGTAAAACTGGGGCAGGGCGGTTGGTACTGGTTCCACTGAGGACTGAAGGCTCGCGATAGCGCCTTCTCATAACTGAGTCGGTCTGCTTTGGGTTTGCGTTTGGCGATGCGCTCCCGAACCACTTCGTACTCTGCTTGCTGGGCATCCACGTAGGCCTGTTTGCCACTGCCAACCAACTGTGTCGCCACTGAGACACTGCGCGAGGCATCCGGCACGTAGAGAGTCGCTTCATTTTGGTAGGCCGGTTCAATCTTGACGGCCGTGTGTGCCTTGGAGGTGGTGGCGCCACCAATGAGCAGCGGTACACTGAATCCCTGGCGCTGCAATTCACTGGCGACATGCACCATTTCGTCCAGCGAGGGGGTAATCAGGCCACTCAGGCCAATAATATCGACAGACTCTTCCTTTGCAACCCGCAGTATCTCCTCACAGGCAACCATGACGCCGAGATCTATCACTTCAAAATTATTGCACTGCAACACCACGGCAACGATGTTCTTGCCGATGTCATGTACATCGCCCTTCACTGTGGCCATAAGGATTTTGCCGTTGCTGTGGGCTACGCCGCCTTTTTCCTCTTCGATAAAGGGTTGCAGATGTGCCACAGCCTGCTTCATAACGCGGGCGCTCTTTACGACCTGGGGCAGAAACATTTTGCCTTCACCAAACAAGTCGCCGACCACGTTCATGCCATCCATCAGCGCGCCTTCGATGACCTCAATGGGCCGGTCAGCCTGCAGCCGGGCCTCTTCGGTATCCTCGATGATCCACTGGTTAATGCCCTTGACCAGTGCGTGCTCAAGACGTTTGGTAACGGCTTGTTCGCGCCAGGCCAGGTCCTCGACCTTTTTGACGGCACTGCCGCCGCTGTCCCGGTAGGTTTCAGCCAGCTCCAGCAGGCGCTCGGTGGAATCCTCGCGGCGATTCAGCACCACATCTTCCACGCCCTCACGCAGGTCGGCGGGCAGGTCGTCGTACACGGCCAGCTGGCTGGCATTGACGATACCCATACCCAGTCCGGCCTTGATGGCGTGATAGAGGAATACCGAATGGATGGCTTCCCGGACCGGGTTGTTGCCGCGAAAAGAAAAAGACACATTACTGACGCCGCCGGAGATCAGCGTGCCCGGCAGCTTCTCGCGTATGAAACGAGCGGCCTCAATAAAATCCACACCGTAATTGTTGTGCTCCTCAATGCCGGTAGCCACGGCGAAAATGTTGGGGTCAAAGATAATGTCGCTGGGTGCAAAGCCCACCGTATTGACCAGTACATCGTAGCCACGCTGGCAGATCTCGATCTTGCGCGCCAGGGAATCCGCCTGGCCTTCTTCATCAAACGCCATGACTACCACGGCGGCACCGTAGCGTTGGCAGAGGCGGGCTTTCTCGATAAACTCGGCCTCGCCCTCTTTGAGCGAAATGGAATTGACGATGGGTTTGCCCTGGATACAACGCAGCCCGGCTTCTATGACGCTCCACTTGGACGAATCCACCATGATGGGAACCCTGGAAATATCGGGCTCAGAGGCAATCAGGTTGAGAAAGGTGACCATGGCAGCCTCGGAATCCAGCATGCCTTCGTCCATGTTGATATCAATAACCTGGGCGCCATTGTCTACCTGTTCCCTGGCGACCTGCAGTGCGGTTTCATAGTCATCTTCCAGGATCAGACGCTTGAAGCGTGCTGATCCGGTGACGTTGCAGCGTTCACCGACGTTGACGAACAGGGAGTCAGCGGTGATATTGAAAGGCTCCAGGCCGCTCAGCCTGCAGGCAGGTTCGATAGAAGGAATTGCTCGTGGCGCAACACCCTCAACGGCTGCCGCTATAGCGCGAATATGATCCGGGGTAGTGCCACAGCAGCCGCCAACCAGGTTGAGAAAGCCGCGCTGGGCAAAGTCACGCAATTCATCAGCCATATCAAATGGTGTCTCGTCGTACTCGCCGAAAGCATTTGGTAAGCCGGCATTGAAATGGCCACTGAAATAACAATCGGCGGCGTTGGCCAGTTCTTCTGCAAAGGGCCTGATTTCCTTGAAGCGACGGCCACAGTTGGTGCCGACGATAAGCGGGCGGGCATGGGCAATGGCGTTCCAGAAGGCCTCAGGGCTCTGGCCAGACAGGACCCGGCCACTGATATCCGGGAAGGTCACGGAAATCATCAAGGGCAGCTCGCGACCCATCTCCTCGAAGACCCCCTTGATGGCGTAGATGGCGGCCTTGGCGTTGAGTGTGTCGAAAATGGTTTCTATCAGCAACAGGTCTACGCCGCCTTCAATCAGCGCCCGTGTGGCAACCGCATAATCGGCCGCCAGGCGTTCAAAGGTGACGTTGCGCGCGGCCGGGTCGTTGACATCAGGGGAGATAGAGGCAGTGCGAGGCGTTGGACCCAGTACGCCGGCTACAAAACGAGGTTTGTCGGGTTGCTGGGCGGTAACGCTGTCTGCCGCCGCTCTAGCCAGTTGCGCCGCCGCCAGGTTGAGCTCTGCCACAATACTGCCCAGACCATAGTCATCCTGGGCAACCGAGGTCGCATTAAAGCTGTTGGTCTCGATGATGTCGGCACCGGCGGCCAGGTATTCAAGGTGAATATCACGGATGATATCTGGCCGGGTCAGGGATAACAGGTCGTTGTTACCTTTTAAATCCACGCTATGCCCGGCAAATCGATCACCGCGGTAATCCTGCTCGGTCAGGGAGTAATCCTGGATCATGGTTCCCATGGCACCATCAATGATGAGGATACGGTCTGCAAGGGCGCGTTCCAGGGGGCTTGTTAACTCACTCATGGCGGATATTCTGTCGCATAAAAGGGGCGTATCCTAACAGAGGAAAATAACTATATCAAAATATATTGATATAGATTGAGCGATAACTGTCGGTGCCAACCGCTAACCACAGCGTTGGTAATTGAATAAATTCAGTACGGCTCTCGCCATAGCCTGCTGATTTGAGTAGAATACCCGACTAGTTTACTGGGAATAGAGGTTTCTGCTCAATGGTTACCATTACCGAATCTGCACAGGATTACCTGGTGGAGTTGCTCTCGGATCAGAAAGATTGCCTGGGTATTAGGGTATTTATCAATCAACCGGGTACGCCACAGGCTGAAACCTGCATTGCATACGCCAGGGAAGGTGACTCCACCGAAGGGGACGAAGAGCACAAATACGATAAATTTACGGCCTGGTTTGAAGCTCGCAGCCTGCCGTTTCTGGAGGATGCACTGGTAGATTACTCCAAAGATCGCATGGGCGGCCAATTGACCATCAAGGCACCCAATTCAAAAATGCCCCGTGTCGGTGACGACAGTTCCATAGAAGATCGCATCAATTACCTTCTCTACAACGAGGTGAACCCCGCACTGGCTGCACATGGTGGCGAGGTATCACTGATAGAAGTCACCGAAGATCAGTACGCTGTTTTGCAGTTTGGCGGCGGTTGCCAGGGCTGTGGCATGGTAGACGCCACCCTCAAGGGCGGTGTTGAGAAAACACTGATGGAGCAATTGCCGCAGTTGGCCGGTGTGCGTGATATCACCGACCATTCGGACCGCAGCAACGCTTACATGTAGACGCTCGCCCGTTACCTGGCGGGCAGTACATCCTTCAAGCGAGTATGCATATCACGGATCGCCGCGACGGTGGTATCCCAGTCTATACAGCCGTCAGTGACCGAGACCCCGTATTCCAATTGCGACAAATCCTCAGGAATTGACTGGTTACCGGCGCGCAGATTGCTTTCCACCATTATGCCGACGATAGAGCGGTTGCCCTCAATAACCTGGTTGGTCACATTCTCCATAACCAGCGGTTGTAATTCAGGTGTTTTATTGGAGTTGGCGTGCGAGCAGTCCACCATGATATTCAGGTCGAGACCCGACTTGTCCAGTTCTGCCTCGCACAGCTTGATGTGTACAGAATCATAATTCGGACCCTGGGAGCCGCCCCGCAGGACAATATGTCCATAAGCGTTGCCCCGGGTTTCGATCACGGCGACCTGGCCCTGGGTATTGATACCCAGGAAGCGATGCGGGCTGGAAACCGAGTTGAGCGCATTGATAGCAACCGCCAGTCCGCCGTCGGTGCCATTTTTGAAACCTACTGCCGAGGATAAGCCACTGGCCATTTCCCGGTGCGTCTGTGACTCGGTGGTGCGCGCCCCGATCGCGGACCAGCTGATGCACTCTGAAAGATACTGGGGAGAAATGGGGTCCAGCGCCTCGGTAGACGTGGCCAGTCCCATTTCGAGGATATCAAGCAACAACTTGCGCCCTATGTGCAGGCCTTCTTCAATTTCAAAGGAGTCGTTCAGGTGAGGGTCATTGATCAGGCCCTTCCATCCCACCGTGGTCCTGGGCTTCTCGAAATAGACCCGCATAACCAGGTAGATGGTGTCTGATACTTCGTCGGCCAATTCCTTGAGGCGGTTTGCATAATCCATGGCAGCATCCACATCGTGAATGGAGCAGGGGCCGATGACCACAAACATGCGGTGGTCCTTGCGGTCGAGAATATCCCGAATTACCTGGCGGCTTTCCACCAGCGTCGCATTGGCGGCGTCCGACATGGGAACCTCCAGCTTCAATTGCTCTGGGGTGACCAGGATTTTCTGGGATTCTACATTTAGATTGTCTACTTTTGCCTGTGTCATAACTCTCACCTGAAACCAGCCCGGGCGACGTGATAGCCCAGGGTTGCCGAAACGGCGGCGGGTATTCTATAGCAATCAGCCGGGTTAGAATACCGCCAGTACAAGCAGGTAGTATGTGATTCCCGAGCAAGCCAACAGTTTCTACGACATCACCGGGCTGATAGACCATCTTCAGTCTGGGCACGTTGTACTCACACCCAATCAACGTCTGGCACGGCGTATTCGCCTGGGCTGGGGAAAGTGGCAGCTACACAATGGCCATAGCTGTTGGCAATCGCCGGCGGTGATGTCACTGCAGCAGTGGTGGCAGCACTGTTACGAGATGACAGTACTGACCGGCATGGAGTTGCCCAACCTGTTGACCACGCAGCAAGAACTGGAGTTGTGGCAGACAAGCATCATCGAAAACCCCTTATCTGCGGCGCTGCTACGGCCCCGCGGTGCGGCCCAGCTGGCCCGCGATGCGTACCAGAATATGTTGTTGTGGCAGATTGACTGGCGCACAGAGCCGCAGGCCAGCGCATTCAGCTTTGATACCGATGCCTCGCTTTTCCTGGAGTGGGTGCAGGCCTATGAACGACAGATAGACAGCAGGGCGCTCGCTACAGTGCCACAGCTGGTGCTGCAATTGGCCAGGCAAAACCACCGTGAAACTATCGTGCTGGCGGAGTTTGACGAAGTACCACCCCTGTATCGTGCCGGGCTACTCAGCCAAACTGATACGTTAGTAGAGTACGCCTACCGTGCGCCAGCCGGCACGCACCGTATCGTGGCCTGTGAAGATAATGACAGTGAGTTACTGCAGGCAGCCCGGTGGGCAAAGCAAATAAGCCTGGACGAACCCCAGGCCAGGGTGGCTATTTTGGTGCCAACATTGCAGCAGCGTCGCCAAACAATGCAGCGCACCCTGCAGCAGGTATTCACGGATAACCGCCCACTGGGACGCAAATCACTACCCGTCAATTTTTCAGCGGGCGTCAGCCTTATCTCCTGTGGTGTGGTGCGCACGGCCTTGGCACTACTCGAACTACCCGTTGCAGACAGTAATTTGCCAGCACTGGTACGCCTGTTGCACAGTCGCTACCGGGACAGCTCTGAGTTAGCGCTGGAGCAACAGCTGATCCAGCGCCTGTACCGGCGGGGACGGGAACAGGTATCAAGTTCGCTGCTACGTCATGAATGTACTCGTGTAGAGACTGCGGCGGGCACCGGCCTGAAGTTGGGTCAGCAACTGTTGGCACTGAGTCAGCAGCGTGATCTGCAGGCGCGCCACCTGCCCTCAAAATGGGCACAGCTGTTCGCCGCCTGCCTGAAGCAACTGGGCTGGCCGGGCAGTGCACCGCTTGATTCTGAGGAATATCAGCAAATAGAGCACTGGCACGCGGCATTGGAGCAGATGAGTGAACTGGACCGAGTCTGCTCGCCCATGAGTTTCAGTTCAGCACAGCGCCGCCTGCAGCAGATTTGCATGGAGGCTGTATTCCAGCCGCAAACGGAGGACGCACAGATACAGGTGTTGGGCCTGCTGGAAGCGGCGGGCTTACAGTTTGATCACCTGTGGTTGTGCGGCATGAGTAGCACCGAGTGGCCACCCGTGGCCACACCGAATCCATTTATTCCCTCTCAACTACAACGGGAATTGCACATGCCACATGCCAATGCTGAACGTGAGCTGCTCTATGCGCGGGGATTACTACAGCAGTTCGTAGCCTGTGGTGCCGATATTGTTGCCAGTTATGCGCGCTTCGACGCGGACGTGCCCCAGGCACCCAGCCCGCTGCTTGCGGCACTGACCAGCACTGAAACTATTGCTGAGCAAGACAGCTGTCCGCCGCATTGGCTGGAGATTCATGCGCTGTGCCTGGCTGAGTCGGTTGGGGATGACAGCGCGCCAGTGGTGAGCGACAAAGAAGCCAATGAGACACGTGGCGGCAGTGGTTTGCTCGCCGATCAATCGCAGTGTCCATTCCGGGCTTTTGCCTATCATCGTCTACAAGCCAGGCCGTTACCGGATTTAACGGTCGCGCTGACCGCTGCTGAACGGGGCAGTATTTTACACGACGCCCTGTTCCAACTGTGGGGAGAGCTGTCAGACAGTACGCGGCTGCATGCCACGACAGAGCAAGAGCGTGAGCAGGTGATTTTGCGAGCTGCCAGTTCGGCCGTGGATGCATTCAGGCAACACCATCCCCAGGCGGAAATGCAAGCACTGCTGGATGTGGAATTACTGCGCCTGCAGCCGCTGTTAAACACCTGGTTGGACGTAGAGGCACAGCGGGGTGAGTTTTCGGTCGTTGCCAGGGAAGAGGGCATTGTCATCGAGTTGGGTAAACTGTCCCTGCAATTGCGCATCGATCGTATCGACCAGCTGGCCAGCGGGCGCAAAATGATAATCGATTACAAGTCGGGCAACGGAGAAATTCGTTACTGGGCAGGGGACAGGCCCCAGCAACCACAATTGCCCTTGTACGCCCAGGCCATGGGAGATGATGTCGAGGCGGTGAGCTTTGCCATAGTCAGCAGCAAAGACTGTAGTTTCAAAGGCCTGGGGCGCGGCGAGGACACACCCGGTATCAAGAGCGACATTAGTGCCGCCGTGCGTCTGTGGGATAATCCCCCTCAGGACTGGAATTCTCTGCAAGAATACTGGCGCCAATCACTGCAAAACCTGGCCCAGCAATTTTTGGATGGCGACGCACAGGTTGACCCGGTTGATAGCCGCAATACCTGCACCTGGTGTGGACTGGAGGGTTTGTGCCGAATCCAGTAGTCGACAGCCAGCAGCGCCTGCGCGCCCTGGACCCCCTGCAATCCTTCTGTGTGACGGCACCGGCCGGATCGGGTAAAACCGAACTGCTGATTCAGCGTTACCTCACCCTGCTGGCCAGGGTAGAACAGCCAGAGGCGGTGGTAGCGATTACCTTCACCCGCAAGGCAGCCGCGGAAATGCGTGCCCGCGTCAGCGCTGCACTACAGGCTGCGAATTCAGAACCTGCCCCGGCGGATGCGCACAGTGCACACACCTGGCAACTGGCACGCGACGTGCTGGATGCAGACAGGGAACGCCAATGGCAATTGTTGGAAAATCCCGGCCGTTTCAACATCAAGACCATTGACAGCTTTTGTGCCGGGCTTACCCGGCAGATGCCCACCTTGTCCGGCTTTGGTGGTGCGGTTAGCCCGGTAGACGATGCGCGGCCCATTTACCGGCAGGCCACTCGCTCACTGCTGCAGATGCTGGGTACCGGGACACAGGCGGCGGATGACCTGGCCGAGCTGCTATTGCACTTTGATGGTAACTGGCAGCGGCTGGAAGAATTGCTGGTGAAAATGCTCGCCTGTCGCGACCAATGGCTGGTGCATATGGGTACCGGCCTGACCGCAGACAGTGCCGAGTATGTACTGGATCACAGTGTTGGCCTGCTGGTGAAGGACGGTCTGCAAGACCTGGCGACAGCATTGGCTCCCTGGCAGGGAGAGTTGGAAGAGCTGCTCTCCTATAGCCAGCAACAGCTGGGTATTGAGACCGACACCCACTGGCCGGGCGCAGATCCGGCCGACCTGCAGGCATGGCAAACTGTGCTGGATCTGTTGCTTACCGGTAAAGAAGAATGGCGCAAGACGGTCAATAAGAAGCAGGGTTTTCCGGCCGGCTCCGACGCCGCGAAAGCCCGCAAAGAACAGCATAAGTCCCTGCTGGTTGAGCTCGGTGCGCGTGAAGGATTACTGCTGGTTTTACAGAATGTTCGCCACCTGCCGCGACGCGCCCCAGAGGCTCAGCACTGGCAACTGGTGCTGTCAGTAAGCCGATTACTACCGTTGTTAGCGGCTCAACTGATGGTAATTTTTCAGCAGAGCGGCAAGGTGGATCACAGCCAGATATCGATTGCCTCGCTGGCAGCACTGGGTAGCGATGAGGCACCCACAGACCTGGCACTCAAACTGGATTACCGATTGCAGCACATCCTGGTCGATGAGTTTCAGGATACAGCGGTTAACCAGTACGAGCTTATCCGCCGCTTGAGCCGCGGCTGGCATGAGCACAATATGGCCAACCCCGAACATCCCCGCACCCTGTTCATCGTCGGTGACGGCATGCAATCTATCTACGGCTTTCGCGATGCGGATGTCGGCTTATTCCTGCGTGCGCGCGACCTGGGGTTTAATGGTTTGCAGCTTGAGCCTTTGCAGTTGAGCTGCAACTTTCGCAGTGACGGTGGGCTGGTAGAGTGGGTAAACGATACCTTCCACAGTGCCTTCCCGGCCAACCAGGATGTGCGCCGTGGTGAAATCAGTTTCTCAGCCGCACAGTCACAGCAGGATTCGGTGCAAGCATTACCAACCCGGCTGGCCGCGTTTGAAAAAACTGATGATACCAACGCCGAGGCGGTATGGATTTGTGACCAGATAGAGGAGGGCATGAGTGATGCCGACTGTCAGTCTATTGCGGTGTTGGCACGCACTCGTAATCATCTCTATTCCATAATCGAACAACTGAAACAGCGCGGCATAAAATGGCAGGCGCAGGATATAGATTTGTTGGCCAGCTCGTTGCTGGTCAGAGACCTGCAAACACTTTGTCAGGCACTGCATAACCACAGCGACCGGGTCGCCTGGCTGGCGCTGCTGCGTGCCCCCTGGTGTGCGCTTGAGTTGGCGGATTTGTTGAGTGTTGGCCGGCAGGCAGCTGACCGCACCATCTGGAGTAGTATCTCCGATCCAGGCACGCTGGATGATCTCTCACCGGCAGGTTCAAAACGCCTGGCGCAGGTGGTCGCGGTGCTACAACAAAGCCAGTTATGGCGCGAACGTCTCGGCTTACGTGAGTGGATTGAATCCACCTGGTTGTCACTGGGCGGGCCGGGTGCTGCCGAGGCAACGGAGCAACTGGCGGATGCAGAGGCATTCTTTGGCTTGCTGGAAACATTGGATAACCAGGGCGAGGCCTATGACCAGGAACTGCTGGAACGGCAGGTAGAATCTCTCTATGCCACGGCCAGTAATAGCGATAGCAAACTGCAGTTGATGACCATGCACAAGGCCAAGGGGCTGGAGTTTGACTGGGTTATCATCCCCGGCCTGGCGCGCCAACCGGCCACCGACGGGCGTGAATTACTACTGTGGGATGATTACCACAGCAGCGCTAGCAGTGAGCTGGGCTTTTTGTTGGCCATGGACGACCAGGCTGGTGCAGGAGACGCCACCCTCTATAACTATTTACACCGGCAGCGCAAACTCAAACGCGAGCAGGAATCTATTCGCCTGCTTTACGTGGCGGTTACCAGGGCCGCCAAACGGCTATTTCTCAGTGCGACCCTGCAGCGCGATGAGGAGAGCGGCGCATGGAAGTCACCATCGCGGCGCTCTTTGTTGTCCTGTATCTGGGATAGCTACGCGGCGACCATGGAAACACCGCTACCACAAACTCAGCCTGTTGCCGCTGCGGCAACCCAAACAGCCAATTTAATGCGCCTGCGCCAGTTACCTGAATTCAAGCTGGGAACCAGCAGCGAGCGGGGTGCCGGGCCCGCTGCCATCAGGCACTCTACTGGCAGCACTGTGGCCAGGCATGTGGGCACGGTTATACACCTGACTCTGCAGCGACTGTGCAGTGGCGCCGAGGATAAGCTGACAATAGTACAGTTATCATCCTACCGCCATTGGTGGAAGAGTCAGTTGCTGGCGCTACAGGTGGCTGACACTGCTATAGCCGATGCCTTGCAATCAGTGGAGCGTTCTGTCGCCACGGTATTGGCCGATGAGCGCGGCCGCTGGTTGTTATCCCCACAACGGCAGCAGGCTTACTGCGAGTACCGCTTGAGTAGCATCGATGACGGGCGCCTGGTGGAGCACATCATTGATCGCACTTATGTTGAGGATAAGGTGCGCTGGATTGTCGACTACAAGAGCTCTGTGCCAGACTCCGGCCAGGCGCTGGATAGCTTTCTGGCGCAGAAAACCCAGACCTACCGGGCTCAGCTGCAACGCTACCGAGATGCCTTTATTGCACTGCAGACACTGCCGGTAAAAACAGCGCTATACTTTACCAGTATTCCATTTTGGCTAGTGATAGAAGAATAAAACGGAGAAGCACTATGTATGACACTCTTACCGAGTACCTGGACCACTGGGCCACTGAATGCCCTGATGATGTGTGGCTGCGCGATCGCCAGGGCGATGATATTACCGAATGGACATGGTCCGAGGTGAGGGAGCAGGCCAAGGCAATTGGCGCCTGGGAGGAGCAGCACCTGGGGGGTTCAGGCACCAACATAGGCATACTGTCACGTAATTGTGCCCATTGGTTTATGGCCGACCTGGGCAGTATTTATGCGGGCAATGTCATTATCCCCATGTTTACCACGCTGCCACAGGAAACGGCCCAGTACGTGATGGATTTCACCGACATGAAGGTGCTGTTCGTCGGTGCCACAGAGAACTGGGAGCAGGTCGAAAGCGTGCTGCCAACAGACATCCTGTTAATCACCCTGCCGGGAGTAGAGCTGGAGCGGGAGCACCTGCGCTGGGAGGACCTGGTTGCCGCACATCGAGGACAGGCGCCTACATATACCTGTAAGGCCGACGACCTGATTTCCATTGTATTTACCTCAGGCACTACCGGTGTACCCAAGGGGGTCATGCAGAGCCATGCATCCAATATAATTCCGATCGATCGCTTCAAGGATGCTTTTGCCCTGCCGGAAAGAAGTCGGTATTTTTCCTATTTGCCACTGTCACATATCGCCGAACGCCAGATAGTGGAGGGCAGCTCCTTGATGAATGGCGGGGTTGTGCACTTTAATGAAAATATGACGACCCTGTTGCGTGACCTACCGGAGTGTAGTCCGCACATGATGTTTGGCCCACCGCGGGTGTGGGAACAGTTTCAGCAGGTCATCATCGGTCAATTTGGATCCACGGAGGCGGTGGAGAAAGCGCTGGCTGATGACCCACAGGGCACGGGCAAAAAGATACGCAAAATGTTGGGGCTGGATGATGTGGTGTATGCACTCACAGCAGCGGCGCCCACACCACCGGCGCTGATTCACTGGTATGAGCAGTTTGGCATCACACTGATGGAAGGCTTTGGCCAGACTGAGGCGATGGGCCTGATTGCCAATACCCCCGAAGAACGTCGCATTGGATCTGTCGGGCGCACGGTAGGAGAGGTGGAGGCAAAGATCACCGCGGAAGGCGAGTTGATAATCCGTGCTGACGGCTGTGCTACCGGCTACTACAAGATGCCTGAGAAAACGGCGGAGACCTTTGTCGATGGATGGGTGCATACCGGCGACAAAGCGCGCATTGAAGAGGATGGTTTTATCTACCTGACCGGGCGGGTAAAAGATTATTTTAAAACCATCCAGGGCAAATTTGTGGCCCCCACGCCTATTGAGAATGAGTTCTCCCATAATCCGCATACGGAGCAATTGTGTTTGCTGGGGCGCGGCTATTCAAAAACGGTCATGACCTGTGTGTTGAGTGCACTGGCCCAGCAGGAAGATCGCGCCGTGATTACCGATGCGATGTTAGCCCTGGCAAAAAAGGTCAATCAGGCGATAGACAAGCACGAGAGAATTGGCGCCGTGATGATTAGCACCGATCCCTGGAGTATTGATAACGGCCTGCTGACGCCAACCCTGAAGATTCGGCGCGAACAGATAGAGGAACGCTTTGGTGAGCGCGCCCAGGAGCTAGCCCGCGAAGCGGCCGTGAAGGGTGAGCTGCTAGTAGAGTGGGCGTAGCTATTCCTTCGTAGGGCCGAATCATCGTGCCCTTTGGGTATTATTCGGCCAATGTGAGTCGCGGGGTCAGGTCTAGATCGGGTAAAAATCTCTGCAACACGTTGTAAATACTTCCCTGTAAACTCGGCGGCAGCTTCCCTGCTGCCGACGGTTGCAGATCTTTTTACCCGATCTAGCCCCAGTCACATGTCTCCCATTGGAACGATGATGTCATCGGCATAGCGCCTAACCCCATCGATCTTTTGCTGCAAATCGTCGGTGTCGCCGTGATAAAAAGGCCAGGGCATGGTGAGGATATGAGTGACACCGGCGTCGGCTAATTTCTTGTATGAATCTATATCATAGGCATCAGACGGCGTGGCCATCACATCAAAGGGCAGCTGCTCGCGTCCGTATTCACGACGCCATTCTTTAATCCGCTCAATGCTGGAAATAATTTCAGCTGAGGTTTGCAGATCTGTAACCCAGCCATCGGCCAGTCGCGCCGCGCGCTTCATGGCGGGGTCCGAAATGCCACCGAACCAGATGGGTATGGATTGATCCGGTGCCGGGTTCATCTCCAGTCGATCAAACTGGTAGTGTTCACCTTTGTACTCTACCCAGTCTCCACTCCACAGCAGCCGCAGTATCTCAACCATCTCGTCGGCGCGCTTGCCGCGGCTGCCGAACTCCTGTTGCATCAAGCCAAACTCGTCGCGCGACCAGCCCACTCCAAAGGCGGCCGTCACCCGGTTGTTGGAAATTACCGCCGCCGTACTAATGGCCTTGGCAACCAGGAAGGGGTTGCGCATGGGCAGCACAAATACATTGTTAGTGAAGTGCAGGCGTTTGGTAATTGCAGAGAGCGCGCCGATGGTAACCCAGGGGTCTGGCCAGTCGGTGAAGGCCTGCCAGCGACGCGTGCCATCCTTGGTATACGGGTAGGGCGTAGAGATAGTTTCAGGATGTACGACATGGTCGGAGAACGACATTGCGTGCCAACCACACTCATCAGCCACGGGGGCTAAAGCGGTCAAATGGGCAACGGTACTGAATGAGGTCGACATAACAAATTTCACTGTTTGGCTCTCCACACGATGAATTTGGAATTAATGGCTTGTTGTTCTACCTGCGCAAAGGCGCTGTGCAGGGTTTTACTGTAGGCCAGGTGGCGATTGGCGACTAACCAGAGCTCGCCGCCGGGGGCCAACGCGCGTGCGGCCTGTTTCAACAGGCGTCGCCCACTGTAGTCATCGACCACATGCCGCTGGTGAAAGGGCGGGTTGCACAACACCAGGTCTGGTGCCTGTGCCTGGTAGCCGCGCAAGCCGTCGGCGCGCAGAAAGCCCGTGTTGTGCAGACGTTGCGGAAACAGCCGCTGCACATTGTGGCGGGCATTTTCTACCGCCAGATCTGATTCGTCGAGAAAGTGAACCTGGGCCTGTGGGTAGTGTGCCATGGCGGCAAGCCCCAACACGCCACAACCGCAACCCAGATCAACCACACAGTCGGCATTCGGCAGTGCGGGGAACTGCTCCAAAAGCAAACGCGAGCCGATATCCAGCTGCTCACCACTGAATACATTGGGGAGTGTTTCAACGTTTCCGTCAAGCTGCTCGCAGTAGAACTGTCGGTAGTCAGCGCCGGCGCTCTCGCAGCTCTTGTCCAGCAGGGTGCTAAACAGGCGTGCTTTGTGCTGACCGCGATGTCTAGTAGTGCTGCCGACGCTGGCCGCTATGGTGTCGGCGATACTGCGGGGTAAATGCTTGTCCATGCCGGCGCAGACAATGATCGTGCCGCTGGGTAATTGCTCCCGCAGTACATCCAGTTGATAGCGCAACAGTGATAGTTGTTTGGGAATACGCAGCAACACCAGCTCAAAGTTGGCAGGTGGCACCTGGCTGGCGGGAATAATGGCGGGCATACCAAGTTGCAGTCGATCCGCGTTGCGGGTAATGGCTTCAATGGCCAGTTGTGAATCGGTCCAGACGCTGCTGCCATGCAACGGAATACTGAGTGCTCCGTAATCATCGTTTACCACCAGTACCTTGTCAGCGCTTATGGCCAAGCTGGCGGCGTACTCCAGCAGCAACAAGTCGGCGCTGTTCCAGGCCTGCAACAACTCCCGCGGTCGCTGTGGGTAGCGGTGCAGCTCGAAACTACCAAAAGCAGTTTCAGCTGTGTAATGTTTGTCTGAATTCACCCGGCGTACTACCTGTCCATTTTTTAAAGGAGCGATGGAAGGCGCTGGGCTCGTCAAAGCCCAACATGGCAGCGACGGCATTAATTTTTAGCTCGGGCCGGCTCAGAAACTGTTCCGCCGCATCGCGGCGGGTATAGTCCTTGAACTGCTGGTAGGTGGTGTCCACATCCTTGAGTCGTCGCCTGAGGGTACGCACCGAAACATTCAGGTAATCTGCCATCTCGACTACAGAGGGGAAGTCCCTGCTCAAATCCGGGCCGACCGCCCGGCGCATCTGCGCGATAATACCATCATCACTTTCTACCTCGGTGTTGGCCAGTAGATGATAGGGCGCACTGCGCAAAAATCGTTGCAAGGACTCTTCATCGTGCATGAGTCTTGCGGTGAGGTATTTTTTGTTAAACACAAAGCCGTTGTGAGCCTGGCCAAACAGCACCGGGCATTCGAAGATACGCTGTAGTGCGCTGGGATCAGTGGGTTCGGGCAATTGTATATGGACTTCGAAGAGTTCAATCTGGGTGCCGATCAACCAGCTACAAAAGCGACGCCAGACCGCCAGGGTATGGGCGATGGCGTACCAGGCCAGTTCGCTATCCTGAGCGGCAAATTCTTCACTGTCTGGAAAACAGAACAGTACCCGCTCATCTGCCAGTAACTGCAGGGGTTCGTGCTGCAGCCGTGGCGCACCGACCAGGCTGCGACAGAAAGCCTGAAACTCTGCCGCGCGCAGCATGGCTTGCTGCAGGTTTTCACAATGAATCAGGTACAGGCACATCATTCTGAAGCTGCCGGCCGGGTTGGGTTGCTTCATGCTAAGACCCAGGGATTCGTCCTGTAACATGGACATCATGTAACGGTAGGCAGCGCTGTAGTAGGTGGCGGGTACCTGTTCCTCCGGATCTGATTTGCCAAGGATATTGCGGGGTAAGCCCAGACGTTCCAGCATGCGTCGACTATCATAGCCCTGCTCTTCGGCGGCGCGCAGCAGGGTGCGAACGTATTTGACGGGGACGGTATCTGGTTGCTTGGGTGGCAAGGCGATCAGCTCCCCGTGATATCCACGTAGAGGGTCAGCATCTGGCCCGGGTGAATGTATTTTTTACCCTGTAGCTTGTTGTTCCAGCCGACGATTTCATCGACCGTAATGTTGAATTTCCCAGCTATGCGCGCCAACGAGTCTCCATTGCGTACCCGGTAACCCAATTTGCGCACCATGGGCTCACGACTGGCCAGGGCCAGGGCAGTTACCTCAATGGGCTGGGCGGTGGGTATCATCAGCGTTTTGCCAGTCACGATGGTGTTGTTGTTGCTCAGATTATTCACTTGTCTGATAACCGCCGATTGCGTGTTAAATCGCTGGGCGATCTGGCTGAGCGTATCGCCTGGGCGCACCTGGTAGCGGGTCCACTGAATACGCTGGTCCTGGTCCATAACAGCCAGGTTGCTTTCAAACTCAGCTGAACTGGCTACCGGTAGTAACAACTCGTGCGGACCCTTGGGCGAGGTGGCCCAACGATTGTAGCCGGGATTCAACAAATACATGGTTTTCAGGTTGATACCGGCCAGTTGTGCCGCCTGGGCCAGGTCTATCTGGCTGCCCGTATCTACCACGGCGAAGTGCGGTGCGTTGCTCACTGCGCTGAGCTGGATGCCGTAGCGCTCAGGATCGGCGACAACATCGGACAACGCCAGCAAACGTGGTACATAATTGCGTGTTTCCTGAGGCAGGCTCAGCTCCCAGAAATCATCAGACCGCCCCTGGTTACGATTTTTTGTTTCGGCGCGCTGAACGCGACGCTGGCCGGCGTTATAGGCCGCCAGTGCCTTTAACCAATCGCCATCAAAAGCCTTGTTCAGTTGAGTAAGGTAGTCCAGCGCTGCATCGGTAGAAGCGCGCAGGTCACGCCGTCCGTCATACCACCAATCCTGGGTTAAGCCCAGGTAGCGCCCCGTACCGGGGATAATCTGCCACAGGCCCGCGGCGCGTCCATGGGAGTAGGCAAACGGGTCGTAAGCGCTCTCCATGACCGGTAACAGGGCGAATTCCATGGGCATATTGCGGCGCTCTATCTCTTCCACGACATAAAAGAGGTAGGGTTCAGCGCGCGCTGTTACCCGCGCTAAGTAGTCCGGGTTGTTCTCATACCAGGTGCGTTCAGCGGCGATGCGCCTGTTTTCCAGGTTCTGGAAAGTCAGCTGTTCGCGCACCCGATCCCACAGGTCTGCCTGCGGGTCGCTGGCAGGGCCATTGGTCGCAACTGACACAGAGGCTGAAAGTGCAAGTACTACCGCACAAAAAGCACTTAACAGTTTGTTTCTAAACATAATTCCTTTCTTAAAGTGATTTCTCAGCTTAAAAATTATCCTTCCAGCCCCGTATGGCGGCAAATACAGACACTGCATTGTCCGGATCGACCCCGTCACAGCGCTGCATGTGCGCTGCCGGCCCGGGCTCGGCGCTGCGCAGAAACGGATTGGTGGCCAGTTCCAGGGCCATAGTGGACGGCACAGTCGGCGTATTGTGCTCCCGCAACGCGCTATCATGCTCGATTCGCGCTTGCAGCTCAATGTTTTCGGGCTCCAGGGCCGCTGCAAAGGCGAGATTGGCAAGGGTATATTCATGGGCGCAATAGATCTGCGTTGCTGCGGGCAAAGCGGCCAGCGTACTCAAGGATGCGTGCATGGTACTGGCATCCCCCTCAAACAGCCGTCCACAACCCCCGGCAAAGAGGGTGTCACCACAAAACAGCAGGGGTGGGTCACCCGCTCCATAAAACGCGATATGGTCCAGGGTGTGCCCAGGCACCTCGTAAACCACGAACTCCATGCCCAGCACAGTAATGCAATCGCCAGCGCCCAGGCGATGGCTAGTCTGGGTGATAAGCGGGTTCTGTGGGCCATATACCGGCACCTGCCGGTGTGCCAGCAGGCTGTCCAGCCCACCGGTATGGTCAAAGTGGTGATGGGTTATCAGGATGCCTGCCAGTTCCAGTCCCTGTTGGGACAGTGCCTGCAGCACAACATCTGCATCACCAGGGTCGACTATATAGGCGTCTGCGCTGCCGGACCGGTGCAGGCACCAGATGTAATTGTCAGAGAATGCTTTAATGGGTGTGACTGTAAGCATTGCAATACGCTACCATGGGTTGGGTGAACGGAAATTCTATCTACATTTGCGACCCACTGGAATCCTGGTATGACAATCATTCGGGCCAATATTTACTGGCGCAGGAAAACGCCCTGGTTGAACAGCAACTACAACAGGTCTTTGGATACCATTTTTTGCAAATTGGGGTGACTCGCAACCAGGCGCTTGGCAAGACCAGCCCGCTCAATCACAAAACCTACTCAGCTATTTTGCCCGGCCCCGATATTGGCCTGCTCAGTGATGCCCACAGCCTGCCCTTCGCCGATGACAGCCTGGACGTGGTGTTACTGCACCATGCCCTGGAATTTTCCCAGCATCCACACAGCCTGTTGCGCGAAGTGCACCGGGTGGTGTCGGCGCAGGGCCATATCCTCATTCTTGGCTTCAATCCGCTGTCCCTGCTGGGACTGAGTCTTGGCGTGCGCCGATTTTTGCCGGGCAAGCTGTGGCAACAGGCCAATATTATGAGCACCGGCCGCTTGCGGGACTGGTTACATCTGCTGGGGGCGGAGGTTCAGTCAACACATCATTGTTATGCGGTGCCGCCCAAGGGGGGTGAGCGGGTGTTTCGTTACCTGCAAGCGGCGGACAGCTATATCACCCGCCACAATTGGCCGGTAGGTGGTGTTTACCTTGTTCACGCACAGAAGAAAGTAGTAACCCTGACGCCTTCCAGGTTGCGCTGGCAAAGCGGGATGGGTAGTAAGTTGATAGGCCTCACCGTGCCAAAACCCGTGCCCAGCCCCCGCGCAGGAGATGTAGCGACTTGAAGACGATTGAAATATTTACCGATGGGGCCTGTAGAGGCAACCCAGGCCCCGGTGGTTGGGGCGCCTTGTTACGCTACCAGGGCAAGGAAAAGGAATTGTGGGGCGGCGCCGCAGACACCACCAACAACCGCATGGAATTACAGGCGGCCATAGAGGGCTTGCAGGCGCTTAGCGAGCCCTGCCAGGTCGTACTCACCACCGACTCAGAATACGTACGCAAAGGCATCACCGAATGGATTAATGGTTGGAAAAAGAAGGGCTGGCGTACCGCGGCGAAAAAGCCCGTCAAAAACGCCGATCTGTGGCAGGTGCTGGATAAAGAGGCCGGTCGCCACCAGGTAGAATGGCACTGGGTCAAAGGCCACAGCGGTCACCGGGAAAATGAAATAGCCGACGACCTCGCCAATCGTGGAATAGATGAATTATGAGACAAATTGTACTGGATACTGAGACCACCGGGCTGGAAGTCAGCCGGGGTCACCGCATTATCGAGATCGGCTGTGTGGAACTTATAAACCGCCGCCTGACCGGCCAACACTACCACCAGTACATCAACCCCCAGCGAGAAGTGGACCAGGGGGCCATTGAAGTGCACGGCATAACCGATGCCTTCCTCGCCGATAAACCGCTGTTCAAGCAAGTGGTGCATGACTTTCTGGAGTTTGTCGATGGCGCCGAACTGATCATCCACAATGCTCCCTTCGACGTGGGTTTTCTCAATGCAGAGCTAGCCCGCTTGACCGGCAACCAGGTACCCATCGACGATCGCTGCGGCATTGTTGATAGCCTGCTGATGGCTCGCAAGAAGCACCCGGGGCAGCGCAACAGTCTGGATGCGCTGTGTCAGCGTTATATGGTGGACAACTCCCAGCGTGACCTGCACGGCGCGCTGCTGGATGCCGAAATCCTCGCCGACGTCTACCTGGCTTTAACAGGTGGACAAACGGCGCTGCAACTGGGCGGTAGTGGCGATTCCTCTGGCACAGGTGGTAGCCCTGCAGATGGGTTGCGCAAGCTCGCGAATGAGCGGCGACCACTGCCCGTCATTCGTGCCACAGAGGAAGAACTGCAGGCGCACGCCCGCAATCTGGACAATATCGACAAAGCCTCTGAAGGCGGTACGCTATGGCGTCAACTTGAGGCCGACTAGCCAATAAATACCGCTTACAGCAGGTAGATCACCGCCAGCAGCCCCGTCGTTGTAAGCGTTATGGTGTAGGGCAGCGCCATTATCACCATGCGCCCGTAAGACAGGCGAATTAACGGCGCCAGCGCCGAGGTCAGCAGGAACAGAAATGCCGCCTGGCCATTGGGTGTGGCCACGCTGGGCAGATTGGTGCCGGTGTTAATTGCCACCGCCATCAGATCAAACTCCCGGCGGGTAATATCCCCCGCGTCCAGTGCTTCCTTCACCTCGGTTATATAGACCGTGGCGACAAACACGTTATCGCTGATCATCGATAAAACCCCGTTGGCCAGGAAGAAGGCCGAGATACGCGTGTCTCCTTCCAGAGCGAGCACGTAGTTGATGACCGGGCTGAACAGGTGCTGGTCGTGAATCATCGCGACAATGGCGAAGAAAACCACCAGCAGGGCGGTGAAAGGCAATGCCTCTTCGAATGCATGCCCGATCTGGTGCTCTTCCACGATGCCATTAAACGCGGTCAGCAAAATGATGACCGTCAGGCCGATGAGACCTACCGCCGCCCAATGCATGGCCAGGCCGACCACCAGTAATACGGCCACCAGGCCCTGCACAATCAGGCGGGCATATTGACGGGTCGACATGCGTTCCTCTGCGAGGGCCTGGTATTCTTCCAGTACGCTGCGTACCTCGGGGGGCAGTTTGGTACCGTAGCCAAAGGTGCCAGTCACTTCCAGCAAGTAGCAGGTCAACAGGCCGGCGGCCAGGGTGGGCATGGTCACCGGCGCCATTTTCAGGAAGAAGGTGACAAAGTCCCATTCGGCAAGGGTGGCGATTAGCAGGTTCTGTGGTTCACCCACCAGGGTACAGACGCCGCCCAGTGCCGTGCCTATAGCACCGTGCATAATCAGGCTGCGCAGGAAGGCGCGAAACTCTATGAGATCTTCCCGGTGATACTCAATAACGTGACTGTCTTCAGAATGATCGTGATGCCCGTCCGCGGTCAATTGCTTGCCGGAAGCTACCTTGTGGTATACCGAGTAAAAGCCTACGCCGACGCTAATAAGTACGGCGGTGACGGTGAGAGCGTCCAAAAATGCCGACAGAAACGCCGCCAGCATGCTGAAGATCAGCGACAGCATGACCTTGGATTTAACATTCAGCAGAATCTTGGTAAACACATGCAGCAGCAGGTCTTTCATAAAGTAGATGCCAGCCACCATAAACATCAGCAGCAAAATCACCTCAAAATTGCCAACGGTTTCGTGATAAACGGTTTCCGGCGTGGTCATTTGTAGCAAGACTGCTTGAATGGCCAGCAGCCCACCCGGTTGCAAGGGATAGCATTTCAATGCCAGCGCCAGTGTGAATATAAATTCAGCAATGATGATCCAGCCGGTCACAAAAGGACCCAGGAGATAAAGGAAAAGCGGGTTGAGCACGAGAAAGGCAATAATTGTCTTTTTGTACCATTCGGGTGCGTTGCCCAAAAAGTTACGTGCAAATGCAACGGGAAGAGATCTGTCCATGAATAGCCTGTTAGTAACCCCAGTTGATCAGTGGCGCATTTTACGTGATTGTGATTGGTCTGCGTAGCACTTCCACATCATTTTGTGTGCAGGGATGCATAGAGTACTATAGCCGGCTGATTTCAAGCGCACAGAGCCTGTATGTTTCAAGCTGAAATAAACGCCCCCGCAGGCACGGTAGATGCCGTCTACTGCCTGTTTCACGGCGCCGACCTGATAACCGACGCCAGTTCAACGGAACTGTGTCTATTGCCGGGTGATCAAATACGCTTCCTGGCACCGGAGTCACTGCGGCAGGTATTCCTGGGGTATTGGCATGGCAAGCCTTGCTTTGCACGCGAACTGGACCCTGCCACTCCATTGGGTGCAGCCAACTTCCGGACTGGTAATCTCTACCAGATACTGGGCCGGGTCCCGGATGAATTGTTCGCCCTGGCCGGACGGGCCCAGCAACTGCTGGCCTGGGATAGGGAAAACAGCTTCTGTGGTAGTTGTGGCGAGTCCATGAACAATCACCAGCAAGAGCGGGCCAGGGTCTGTGAGCCCTGTGGCAGCATGGTGTATCCCCGTATTGCTCCCTGCGTTATTGTGCTGATAAACAGGGGTAGTGAAATGTTGCTGGCACGCAACGCAAACTTCCCCGGCAAGATGTTTAGCACCCTGTCGGGCTTCATCGAGGCAGGCGAAACGGTAGAAGAATGTCTGCTTAGAGAGGTCAAGGAAGAAGTGGGCCTGGATGTAGATAATATCCGTTACTTTAAATCCCAATCATGGCCGTTTCCCAATCAACTTATGCTGGGGTTTTTTGCTGAATACAAAGGGGGTGAAATCGTCTGTGAAGATGAAGAGATTGCCGAGGCATACTGGTTTACCGCCGATCAGCTACCGACCATACCTCCAATTCATTCCATTTCCGGACAATTAATCCAGCACCATATCGAAAATTATTCTCAATGAGGTAAGACTTTGGAGTTTCTAATTGAATACGGCCTGTTCCTGGCCGAATCTATCACTGTTGTTATCGCCATCCTGGTGGTGGTCGGTATGCTTTTGGCGATGAGCCACCGGCAACACGTCGATGATGAAGGACACATCGAAATACGCAAGCTCAATGATCGTTACAAACATTTTAGCGAGGCCATGCAACAGGTGATCCTGAGCGAGGATGAGAGCAAGCGCGAGCACAAGGCTCAAAAGAAGCGTGACAAGCAGGAAGCCAAAGCACGCAAAAAAATGACCGAGAGCGAATCTGCAGAGCGACTGCGTCTCTATGTGCTCAATTTCGACGGCGACATACAGGCCAGTGCTACCGCCAACCTGCGCGAGGAAATAAGTGCGGTGCTGGCTGTAGCCCGCAATGGCGATGAAGTTCTGCTCAAGCTTGAAAGTAGTGGCGGCATGGTGCACAGCTATGGCCTGGCTGCCAGCCAGTTACAGCGCGTGCGCGATGCGGGCATTCAGTTAACCGTAGCGGTGGATAAAGTGGCTGCCAGTGGTGGTTATATGATGGCCTGCGTTGCCAACCGGATCCAGGCGGCGCCTTTTGCGGTAATTGGCTCTATTGGTGTGCTGGCCCAGATCCCCAATTTTCACAGGTTGTTGCGCAAGGCCAATGTGGATTTCGAGCAACTCACCGCTGGCGAGTACAAACGCACGCTCACCATGTTTGGTGAGAATACCGAAGAAGACCGGGCCAAGATGCAGGAAGATATCGATGACACCCACGTCCTGTTCAAGGATTTTGTGGCCGAGCATCGTACCCAGGTGGAAATTGATAAGGTGGCGACCGGTGAAGTCTGGTATGGCCAGCGCGCGCTCGATAAGGGACTGGTCGATGAACTGGCCACCAGCGACGGCTTTATACAGGCCTGTCTGGCGGAACGGGATGTGTTTGAAGTGAAGCATGTGCTGAAAAAGAACTGGCAGGAAAAGCTGGGCCTGGCAGCGGAAGGCAGTATGCAGCGAAGCTTTCTCAAGTTGTGGCAGGGCGCCACCAAAGACAGACAATTTTAGGAAACACTATGTCAGACTTTCAAGCATTACGAACTCAAAAGAATGATGACGGCAGTTTTACTACCGGCGTTGCCACGCGTTCTCTGGACGAACTACCAGCAGGTGAAGTACTCATTCGGGTACAGTTTTCCTCGCTCAATTTTAAGGATGCACTGAGTGCCAGCGGCAATCCCGGCGTCACCCGGGAATTCCCCCACACGCCAGGCATTGATGCTGCCGGCGTTGTTGAAAGCAGTGAAGATGAGCGTTTCAGCAGCGGCGATGAGGTTATTGTTACCGGCTACGATCTGGGCATGAATACCGACGGTGGTTTGGCTGAGTATATCCGTGTGCCCGCCGACTGGGTGGTGCCACTACCCGCTGGCTTGAATACTCGCCAGAGCATGATTATTGGTACCGCCGGCTTGACGGCGGCGCTGTGTATGGCCAAGTTGCAACAAATGGACATTGTCGCCGGTGCCCGCACCATAGTGAGCGGCGCCAGTGGCGGGGTGGGCAGTTTCGCAATCGCCCTGTTGGCACACCTGGGTTACCTGCCCGTTGCCAGTACGGGCTCCACCGACGCGGCGGCCTATTTACAAAAACTGGGCGCGGACCAGATTCAGGATCGCGCCCTGCTCGGTGATTCCAACCCGCGGCCCATGTTGAAGTGTGAATGGGATGCCGGCATAGACACCGTCGGTGGTGACACGCTCGCCAATATCATCAAGGGCTTGAATTATGGCGGTAGCGTGGCGGCGGTGGGACTGGTAGGTGGCACCGAGATACCCACCAGTGTTTTGCCCTTCATCCTGCGCAATGTCAACCTGCTGGGCGTGGATTCGGTTGAGATCAGTCACGACCGGCGCCAGCAGATATGGGGCAAGCTTGCCGGTGAATGGAAACTGCCGGACCTGGAATCACTGGCAACGGATGCCACTTTAGAAGATGTGCCCGCACTGTTGCAGGACTTTTTGCAGGGGGCGGTACAGGGCAGGGTAGTGGTCGCGCTGCCCTGATGTACGGTCGAATTCATTCGACCAGGAGGGCGGTGGAATAAATTCCACCCTATGCTGGTTCAATCAACAGGGTGGGTAGGCCCAGATTGTGGCTATTGATCGTGGCCACGCGGGTGTCTGGCTTGCGCCCCTTGCGTATGTCTGAATGCTCCACCCCCCTGCGATCCAGCTGCTCCAGGGTGAAATCCAGATCTTCACAAAGATAGGTGATGCCCCAAAACAAGTCCTGTTCGGGTGGCTCTTCAATATTGTGGATGACTTCCAGGGTCATTTTCCCACAGCGAAAAAACAGCATACGGCCACCCCATTTGGGCACCATCTGGTCCAGCGCCAGGCGCATACCATAACCGTTTTCACCAAACAGGCGGATACAGTCAGCCGCGTCCCCGGTCATCAGGACAATATGGTCAACGGCGCATAACCCGGTTGCCGTGCAATCGCTGGTGCCAGCGACGTGACGTTCCAGATCAATGGGCAGGTGCAGGCCGCGCTGCTCTTCCATGGCGGGTGTATTGCCGTCAGCCAGTAGAGCCAGTCCGCTGATAGCCGGTGCCGACAAGCTGGCGTCTTCCTGTAGCACAATTTCCACGTTGCGCAGGCTCAGACGGCCAGCCGGGATTGCTCCCAGCAGGCACTGATACTCGCTTTCAGCCGCTTGCAGGTCGGGGACTTCGATAAGAATCCGGGAAAAAGCCGTGATCATGTCATTACTTGTCTGATTAGTGGCTGGTGAATTGTGTCCTGTGCTGTGTCATAGTAGGCGTTCAAAGAATAATATTGCAAGGTAGGTAAACACGGTGTTTAAGCATCTAATCTCACGAACCCTGGTGGTTTGTATATCGATAGGTTTTGCCGCGTTAAGCTGGAGCGCAACCGCTGACTACGGCTTTCCGATCAAAGACAGGTATGTTGCAACGGTGGTGGGTACACCGCACGAATTCTACGCAGATTTGCCCGCCAAGATTCCATTCCGACAGCGCAGCATTGTTATTTTCCCCGATCGCGAAATTCCCGATGTGCTGTTTTACGAAAGCAAGCTGCTGTATTCGGTGGCCCTGCAAAATGACAAATCGCCGCTGATCTTCATGATTGCCGGTACCGGCGCCGCGCACGATGGCAGCAAGAACAAGGAAATGGCACGGGCGTTTTACCAGGCCGGTTTCCACGTTGTATCTATCTCGTCTCCCACCTATACAAATTTCGCCGCGACGGCTTCCAAGACCAGCGTGCCCGGTCACGCGGTACACGACGCGGAAGACCTGTACCGAGTGATGGAGACAATCAATGCCGAACTTGGCAGCGAGATTAGTGTGAGTGGATACAATGTCACCGGCTACAGCCTGGGCGGCTTTAACGCGGCTTTCGTGTCAAAACTTGATGAAGAGAAGCAAAGCTTTAATTTTGACAAGGTGCTGCTGATCAACCCGCCGGTATCTCTCTATAACAGCATCTCGCTGCTGGATCGTATGGTGGAGAATATTCCCGGTGGGCCAGACAACTTCGATCTGTTTTTTGAAAACCTGGTGCGCGGTTTCACCGAGGTCTACAAACGTAGCACCGACGATTTTGGCGACGACTTTCTGTACGCCGCCTACGAAGCCATGGATTTAAAAGACGAGCAATTGGCAGCATTGATAGGCGTTTCTTTCCGACTGTCATCCGGCTCGCTGGTGTTCGTCTCGGATGTGATGACCGATTACGGATTTGTGAAGCCCAAGGAAGTGAAACTGGATCGCTACAGTGAGCTGTCGACCTACCGTCAAGTTGTTTCCAGGCTCGGGTTTACCGATTACTACCACGAGTTCTTCTATCCCTACTACCGGGACCACGACGGCGTTACAGACCGTGATGCGTTTATAAAAAGCGCCAGCCTGTCACACATCCAGGACTATTTACGTAACAGCCCCAAGATCAGCGTGATGCATAATGAGGACGATGTCATTCTCGAGCCGGGAGAGATCGACTTCTTCCGTGATGTGTTTGGCGAGCGGGCAAAAATTTATCCCTATGGGGGGCACTGCGGCAACATGAGCTACCGTGATAATGTGGCCCACATGATCAACACATTCACGCACTGAGGAGAGCATGATGACTACTAACTATCTCCGCGGTGCCCTGCTGGTATCAGTTCTTTCACTGGGGGCCTGTAGCTCCGGCCCGGCAACGCAACCGCAAAATGTCACCGAGCCTGTCTTTAGCGCAGAGCGCGTTTTGCCTAAAGACGTGGATGCCCATGATGCCACCGCTGTTTACGATCCCTGGGAAGGCATGAACCGGCGCATTTACAATTTCAATTACCATTTCGACCGGACTATTTTCCTGCCGGCAGTGCGCGGGTACCGGTGGGTGACCCCGGATATAGCTGAAAAGGGCATTCACAACTTCTTCAATAATATCCGCGATATGCTGACCTTTATGAACTCTGTTTTGCAATTGTCGCCGGCAAAATCGGCGCAATCGCTGGGCAGGGTTGTGGTGAATTCCACGGTCGGCGTGCTGGGCTTGTTTGATGTCGCCACGGGCATGGGTATACCGCGCCCGGTGGAAGACTTTGGGCAAACCATGGGGCGCTGGGGCGTGCCCCCGGGCCCTTACTTCGTAATGCCATTGCTGGGGCCCTCCAGCCTGCGTGATGGTGTTGGCCTGATACCTGACCTCTACGTCAAAGCTCTAATCAACGACGAGATATGGGCCGACGACCTGCAAATACCGGTGACCTTGCTGGATGCTGTGGATACGCGAGCCAATGTGCCGTTTCGATACTACGAGACCGGTTCTGCTTTTGAATATGAAACCCTGCGCTGGCTGTACTCGACCATGCGCGACTTACAAATAGCCAAGTAGGCAGGGGAGACACGAGAATGAATAAGAAAATACAATTGCTTATCAGCTGGTTATTCGCTGCGCTGTTAATCACCGGCACCGCACAGGCAGACACCATTCGTGTGGGTACCACCCAGTCGCTAACCGGAATTTACAAGGAATTTGGTGAGGAACAACTGCGTGGCCTGCGGATGTGGGTTGATGACATTAATGCCCGCGGTGCGTTACTGGGACAAAAGGTGGTGCTGGTACATTACGACGACCACTCCAAGAAAGATCGCAGCGCCTGGCTTTATCGTAAGTTAATAGAAGAAAATGACATCGACCTGCTGGTTGGTCCCTATGGGTCGGATATTACCCTCGCCGCCAGCACCGTGGCAGAGGAGCACAATTTTCCGATGGTGGCCGCCGCCGCCTCGGCTGAAAAAATCTGGCAGCGTGGTTACAAGAACATCTTTGGTATTGATACGCCTTCAGCGAACTATATGGATATTGCCGTCCAGGTAGCGGTGGAACAGGGAGCGCAAACCGCCACCCTAATCTATTCTGATACCGAGTTCTCAATGGATGTGGCCCGCGGTGTGCGTAAGGAGGCCGCCAAGCAAGGGCTGAAAATAATCCTGGATGAGCAGTATGCCGTAGACCAGACCGATTTCAGCGAGCTTGCAAAGAAAATGCGTGATGCCGATGCTGACCTTGTGTTGGGTGCGACTTATCTCGAAGACTCAATGGCACTGGGTAGAGCATTCGGCGCTCATGACCTTGAGGCAGATATGATCGCACTCACGGTGGGACCGGCCCTACGCGAGTTTGGCAACATCATGGGCAACAGATCCGAGGGCATCGTTGGCGTGGTGCAGTGGCTGCGCAGCGTGCGCATGCCCATGGCGCAGGATTTTGCCTATCGCTACCGTCAAAAGTACGGCAACAATCCAGGTGTTCACGCCGCCATTGGTTACAGTGCCGGCCAGGTACTGGAAGCTGCCGTACGACTGGCAGGCAGTACCGATAAGGATGCGGTGCGCAAACAGCTACAGTCCATGCGTTTCCGCTCGCTTTTGGGACACTACCAGGTCGATGAGACCGGTCGCCAGATGGGCAAGCGCAACTACCTGCTGCAGTGGCAAGATAACCGGCGTCGCCTGGTTCGCCCGAGCAATATTGCTGAACGCGAACTGATTTACCCCCGCAAGTAATTATCAAAACACTGGTCTTGCTACTGGCGCTGCTTCTGGCAGGGCCAGTGTTTGCATGGGGCCCGCTGGGTCATCGGGTCAGTGCGCAACTGGCCCAGCCCTACCTCACTGATAACAGCCGGACAGCGATACAAAAAATACTCGGTGATCAGTCGCTGGCAGAAGCCTCTTTTTGGGCCGATCAAATGCGCGGCAACCCTTCATCGTTCTGGCAGGACCAGGCCGGTGCATATCATTATGTGACGGTGCCAATCGGCAAAACCTATGCAGAAGCAGGTGCTCCCGACAAAGGTGACGCCGTAACCGCACTGGCTGATTTTCGCCTTATTCTGCAGGACCCCGATGCCAGCCTGGCCAGCAAACAACTGGCCCTGCGTTTCAGCCTGCATATCATCCAGGACCTGCACCAGCCCTTTCATGTGGGCAATGGCAGAGACCGTGGCGCCACACGTATCCGCGTCCGCTTCGACGGCAAAAACCAAACACTACACTGGGTGTGGGACACGGGGATGATGAGCAAGGCAGAGCCATCTGAAGCGAAGTGGATTGCCTATTTAAGCGCTCGCATGTCTGCTGTACGGACCTCACGCTGGTTCCAATCCAACCCTGAAACCTGGATAGGGGAAAGTGCCGCCCTGCGGCAGACCATCTACCCGCCTGAAAATAGTATTTCGGAAGACTATATACTGCGCCACCTGCCGGAGCTTGAACTGCGCCTGCAGCAATCCGCTATTCGCACAGCAGCCTATATGAATGCCCTATTCGACTAGCTCTTGACGGCGAGCGTGACCGACAGGGCATTGTGGTCGGAGCTCTGCACAGGATGGACCTGGCTCGCCAGCACCTGTAAATCACGCACCAGTATATGATCCATGGCATAGCCCAGCACACGAACTCTCTGGTCGTCAGCGAATGCTACCGCCTCCAGTTCCAGCTCGCTGGCAAGGTCGTTGAGCGCGGTTTTGCGCGCCGCGTTCCAGGTATTGAAGTCACCGGCAAATATAACTGGACCGGAGTGGGCAGCTATCAACCGGGACGAAGCAGCCAGTTGTTCTTTAAAATCGACACTGCCCAGGGTGAAGTTAACACCGTGCAGGTTGATAACTAAAAGGGAGCGGGTGGACTGCTCAATGGCAAAGTAACTAACCGAAGTGGCTTTGGGACTGCGCAGCCAGGGTTCGAGGTGACTCAAACTGCAATGAAACAGGGGCTGCGTTTGGCTTAAGGTAAGTACACCGGTGGTTTGACTGGTGGTTGTGTAGCCTGGTGCAAACACAGCGTAGGGGTAGGCGCTCAGCGCATTGATAGCTTCCGCCTGTAATCTGGCTTCTTGAAACACCAACAGGTCTGCACCTGCGGAAAGCGAGGCAAGATCTGCCTCAAAGGCCGGGTGGTCCGCCTTCTGCAGGTTCCAATCCAATACCTGTATGTGCCGTGGATCGAGCCCGCTGGCAACACTGTGGTGCTCTATCGTATGGGTTTGTGTGGAACAGGAAGTCGACTCTACTATTCGGTTTGCACTGCCGCGATCTGCACTGGTACTCGACACCGCTGTCAGCGGCGGCAGCGTTAGTGCTGCGAGCAGACTTACTGTTAAAAGATGGCGTAGTACCGGGCTCATAGCCTATAGCTGTCTCCTTTGGGTGGCGGAGTATACCTGTTCAGGTGGGCATGGCAATAGCTCGGGAGGACGGAGCACCGCTAATTATGGGTTACATAAAATAATTATTAGTGACATATAAACCTGGAAACAGCCTGAACAAATGCTCTAAAATGGCGCAGATTATACTTGTAACACCTTGTATTTAAATAACTATCACACCCTGGAAATAGCTTTATCACAGTGGGCTTCATCTCCCTCCGAACTTCTTCTGCTCCCAGGCATCAATTTTGCCCAGGATGGCGACAGGACAGTGGTGCCCCGCGGCATCGCGCCCGATGATACGACCAAACAGCTCAGGAATTGAGCGCATCTCACACCCAGGTGTGGCTATTAAGGCTGCAAGCAGAAATGAAATTCCCAGATGGGCGTAAAAATACACAAGCCAGAGCAGAAGGGGCGCGCCGAGTAGCGGGCCGTCGAGGCTGCCACTTGCTGCAAAGCTGAGCGTGGCCAGGGTGCCAATCCCGCCCAGGGATACCCATAAGGGCCATCTTCCCCAATTCTTCGAGAAGCCGATATTAACCACATAGTTGAATATACACAGTGGCGCCAGCATCAGGAGCGCGAATTCAGGCAATAGATTCACCGGTGTGGCAATCAGCGCTGCATGTTCGTTAAGTAGCCGCCACAAGGCCTGTAGGCAGAGCACCGCCAGAGAAAGGCGCACCAGGCGCCCAATGATACCTGGCCTGATCAGCGAACCCGCGGCTACCAGCTCAAGAGGGCGTGATTGATTCATCGATATACCTGGATATTTACTGTGATGATCGGAAATTTTCGTATGAAAGATAGTCTATAGACAAGCGCGGGGGCTACAAGTTTGCTTGTGTTGCCGATCTGTTTGCCGTGAGTGACGAGGTGACTTCGTATTTCTTTACATAAATATATTATTAATAGACTAGTATTCTCGAAAGGGCCTGAGTAATAGCTATAGAAGTTAACAGACTCCAGCTATAAGTCGTTTATTTACATAGTAATTTGGAATCTAGAAAGTGGCTCAGGTGTAGAAATCCAGCTTAGTGAGGGAAGGGCGCTTTAAGGGAGAACGTAAGCCGGTATTCCGGGCGCTCAGTGCTCGCTGGGGGCTCCATAGTTGCCCAGGCTATAGCGCCTGGTTTGCTCCACCAGGATCAATGAGGAAGCCCAGGGTCCTTCCAAGTTCACCCTCCTGATACTGAAGTACCTTAAATACCCGCGGAGTGGTTGATAGGTAATATGGGTGGGAGGCAAACCTGGAAACAGCCTGAGCAAATTCTCAAAACGAGATTACCTCCTCCTTCTATCACATTGTATTTAAACAAATATATGTGTCTAGTAATAGCTTTTGCACGGCTGGCATGATCTCTTCAGGAATGAAGCGCATTTCGCATCCAGGTGTGGCAATTATCTGAATGTGGCCAGACCGGCAAGCACGCCCGCGGATACCCATACCGATTTAACTGCAGCGACTGCTGGGATGTCTCTCACGTCAGTAACATAAAAATATTGAGCGAATAAGAACCTCGAAAAGCTCTAAACAAGAGCTATACCCTGCAACAGAATATAGCTATAACACACTCATTTATATCGCAATTATCGAATTTAGAATGTGGCACAAATGCAGAAACCCTAGCTAGAGTGGGAAGGGCGCACTAAGTGAGCACATTTGCCGGTAGTGCTGGTGCTCGCTGCTCGCCAGGGCTCGATAGCCCCCCTGTTTGTTCCACCAGGATCAACTCAACAGGTCTGTGGCTAGAATTCCCTAAGCAAGTTAGGGGGAATGCATAGCGGGGTTGTCGAAGCGCTCAGTCGCACAAGTGGGCTGCGTGAGGGCTTCCGAAGAAAGTACGTATCCGTAGGGACGAATTTACCACTATTAAGTAACATAATATTATTATTACTGTATTCATCATCTCGAAAAGCTATAAGGAAACAAGGGAAGGGGATTGAGAAGAATGCTGTAAGCCATTCAATTAACTGATTATAGCGTGTGCTAGAAAGCAGGTTAAGAGCTTGTATTGTTAGATCTGCACGTGAAAATCCTAAGGTCTGCTCAGATTGCGACCTTTTGTGTGCCAACCTCGTGAAGACTTTCAGAGTAAGCCGTAAATCGGGACGTGATTGAGCCGATTCAACCAGGACCCTGTGTATACCTCGCCTGTAAAATAAATGAGCGCCGTTGTTAGTGAGTATGTCTCCAGGTAATCCGAAGGTATCAGCTGCTTGGCCAATTGAAATCGTCTTTGGATTCTACAGATTAGACAGTTTTGGAGCTTTTGATATCCAGGGCGACAGATTTCCAAGCTAGAAAGGCTTTGAGGAGTGTCTAGAATATAAGGTTAAATATATCTACAAGTGTTTGAATATATAGTATTTGTGCACACAGAGACAGAAGCTTAAGAGCAGATATTGTTGATTCTGCGCATGAAAACCCTACGGCCGACTCGGCCACTGCAGTCTATCCGCTGCTTCAATCTGCTATCCAATGTTAGTACCCACCAACCAACATCTCTTTCGGAAAATTGCTGCCGCCCCCTGATGCAAAGGAGTAGGCGCATAGAATACCTCGACAATGGTCGCTCCTGGATCTGTTCACCCTCCGAGCTTTGCGCGCTCTGAAACTAGAAAAGCCCTCAACAACAAATAAGAAATGGTTTAAGAGTAGACATTATCTATTTGTTTATACTGATAATATTGAACCTAGAAAGAGGCTCAGGTGTGATTCCATCAAATGGAAGCGCCAAGCCCACTGGTTGCCGCTCAGTAGAATAGCGTGGGAGGGGCCTTTTGTGTGTCTACCCGCGTACTGAGCGTACTGGTGAGTGGGTATGCCTCCAGGCAATCAGATACTGTTGGCTACCTTCAACTCTCATGGCATGAGACGGGAACCATTCTAACGGCGCAATAGTGCCAGGTTCCTGTCAGTTTGGCCTGTCAGGCGCGGGTGCACTTGAAATCCTCTTCGCACTTAACAGCATGGGGGAATCTCGTAGCAGAGGGTAGTCTCCGAGTGACAGGCTTCCAAGCTAGAAAAGCTGTGAAGATATCCTAGAAGTGAGTGTCATTTATCTCTACAAGTACTTGAATATATAGTAATTATACATATCTAGAAAGCAGCTTAGGGGTCTATATTGCTAGCCCAGCGCATGAAACCCCTACGGCGGGGTCGCCCACTCCAGTCTAGCCACCGCTTCTAGCTACCATCCGATGTTAGTGCCCACTAATCCAGGTCTTTTCGGAAGATTGTGGCTGCACCCCGGACACAAAGAAGTGCGCGCATGAAATACCAGGCCAATGGCCGCGCCTGGATCTGTTCGCCCTCTGAGCATTGCGCGCTCTGAAACTAGAAAAGCCCTCATCAATAAATAGAAAATAGCTTATAAGTAGACATTAACTATCTGTTTATACAGATAATATCGAACCTAGAAAGCAGTTTAAGAGCCTGCCTTATTAGAGCTGCGTATTAAGGCTCTACGGCTGATTCTACACCGGCCAGTACTGCCTTTGAATAACCTTGCGCAAGCACACAGGAAGGCCGGGAAGGGCGTGAGCAGGGGCCAGGTGGGCGCGCGGTGTGCTTATTGTGCCTGTCAGCACACTTCAAGTCATTTATATTTAGCCAGAATATTAACAGTTTCTACTTTAGGTATATATTTCAAACTATTGAATATAAACAATTAAAATTAGTTAGAAACTACATAAACTATGAGAGCAGAATCGCTCTGCCACGGGGAAATAGTGAGCCGATACAGAGCTCACAATTGGGGTAGCGCAATTGCGGGAAAATACCCTATATAGGAGAATATAGGCGAAATAAGGCGAATAAAAGAGCTATTAGCTGGAATTAAGCGAACTTATGTGAATACTTAGTACCGTGCGGTCGAGGCCGTAGATAAGAGGAGCGAACTGGCAGGCATCTGCTCCAATCATGATGATCTGGCTGTAATTAGCACGTGCGATGTTATCTCATAGCTTCTCTGGATCGTTTAGCTGAATATGACCCCGCAGGAGACTACAGTGTAGCTTAATCTTGTCGTTTTTAAACGGCAAAGCAGCCTGGAAAGAACTTCAACTGTAGTTAGATTAAGGTTTAGGTAAAATTTTTAAGTCTTTATATAAAATCAAATATATCTCTTACTAGAATTGACTTTAGGTTTGAATCCCCTGTTTTTCGAGCAAGACAAACTAGTGGTTAGACCAGATGAACTGGAATAGCTCGGAGGAGTGCGGGGAGGCTAATAATTCCCCAATATGAACGAAGGCCAGGGGCTATGCAGCTTCGATTAATAGTTGCACGTGCTCTGGAATTAGGTGCTTTACGGTACGGTTTCCCCATTTACAGCGCATTAAGTAGTAAATAGAAGTAAGTTCCGGAACTTCTGGAAAAATTTTCATTGGTCTACAACAACATCCTGGAAGGTAGAGTCGTCGGCTCGTAGCACTGGGTAGGACATTGTAGCCACCGGCGTAAAAGGCCTGGCTATTACGTGGCGTTCCGCAAGACGACAGCAATTTGAGAACTCATCGCTACATAATTTACATAATAGAATTATTAACCGTCATTTGGAGCTAGAATAGGTCTGAACTTCATCTAGAAAATAACTTGGAAAACAACATAAACTACTGTTTTAATACAAGTATTATATTCTATAAAATGGTTTATCTGTGCGAAACGCCCCGGCAGGGACTGGCCGGTCATATTGCGGGCATTTCCAATTGTCATTAGAGTAGGGGAGGCCAAATCCGCAAGGAAGACAGATGACTAGTCACTCCCCGCTGCGCCTCTACGGAGAACCACTGCTCACCCTATACCCGCAAGATGCTCCCTGTGTTGCGCTTTCGGCGTATTCCCTACCAATTACTGCAGGGGGGGGGCGGGCAGGTGTGGCGCGGAGCACCACTTTGCATAATACAGTTATTAGATGCTTCTACAGGCTAGAATGGACCTGAGCTTTTACTAGAGAACATCTTGATATCTGTGCTAAGTGGCTAATTTAAAATAGGTATATTTTATACAAAAAAGGGAGCTGCAGACTGCGAAGGGCTGTCTGCATACACACCTTCATGACGACCCGGTCGTCGGCAGCTCAGCTGAGCAGATCTGATGGCTACGTGGAAACAGTGTTGCTGAAAAAAGCCTGGCTAACGTTGGCCTAAATAGGGCAGGGGCGTACTACCGGTAGCCTATCTTTTACTGTCAAATACCTGCCGTCTTCAAACGGCGCAGGCTCCACGATTTGCGTATCCTAACGTGGTTTTTGTCGTATTACGGGGCTAGAAAAACTCTTAAGTTGCATTCGAATGAACTTCTTGTATATATAGCAACCTACTGAATTTACAATAAAATAATACTCTGATAAATAGCTTTAACTGTGTCAAAGCCCTGTTTCTGGCAGGAATCAGTTATGCGGGCATTGAGGTGGGCTGATAGCGGCCACGGCACTGGTTCATGGTATGGCGGTAGTGACAACACTGATGACTTTGAGTCTACAGGCGTTGTTCTTATTAACCCCTGGCTTTTCACTCAGCCAAGTTGATACGGACTGACTCAGAGTGCGAAATCAGCGTATGCTCATGCACAAATTCTTTTAACATAAAATAGTTATTAGTTAACATCGAAGCTAGAAACATTCTCAACAGCAACTATAGACTTGCGTAAGATAGGAGCGTAAGTAATTAATTTACAACGAAATCTATTATTCTAGAAACGAGCCGAAGTCTTTGAGCATCGATTAACATGCACGGAGTGAGTCTCGCCGCCTGGATGCCACAATCCGGTTTGCGAACAATGAGTGTCATATTTCACTGCTTGTGGCAGGTATTGAAATTCTGACTACAATTATTTCCCAACGGTGTTGTCGAAGAGAACAAATGCAATTGTATCGATCCAGGCGCTTGTCGTGATAGGCGCTGTACCAGCATTTATTCTGATGATTGGAATCTTGTTAACTGGGTTTATGCTCGCCTACAATCTCGCAGAGCTCATGGGAACAATTCTATTTGCGATCATTGTGGTCTATCTGGTTGTGTACGCGCTAATCCGTACTCAAATGTCTGAATATTGTAAACATATCCCCAAGAAAAAGTAGGTTCTTACAGGATAATTACTAGGCCTTAGCCAGCTCTTGTTTTGAGCGTGGTCTG
>SMVA01424132.1_pt1 | contig 56080 bp, 49 predicted proteins | sample 2456451 | NCBI WGS metagenome assembly SMVA01 (sample SAMN11095933, study PRJNA526329) | marine sediment metagenome | biome: Marine sediment; feature: Surficial sediment; material: Deep marine sediment; isolation source: Hadal surficial sediment | place: Pacific Ocean | collected 2014-05 | depth...
ACCAGATCGATTCTCGAATCAAAAGTTTAAACTACCTGAACCAAATACTGGCCAGGTTGGAAGCTAATGCCGCTGGCGCTGATGAAGCGGTCATGCTCAATGATCAGGGCAGGATTGCGGAGGGCACCGCAGACAATATTTTCATTGTTAAAAACGGGCACTGGCGCCGAACTCATTCCGGTTAAAGAAGTTTCCGGCCGGCAAATAACAAGCGTCAGGGGGCCGATATTCCGCCAGCTTCATGAGGCATTCTGCGCCAGCACCCGGGGAGCGCGGCTTGCAATGTGCTAGACTCTTGCGGCATTAACAAGAACCAAAACAAGAACCTAAACCAGTACATCAATCAGAACCTCTCGCTGACCGACTTCTCCCGATGACTCTCAATCGTATCGTTAACTACCTTGATGCTGTCAACGAACTGATTGGGTCGTCCGTGTCATGGCTAACCGTGTCCATGATGCTTATCACGTGTCTTATCGTGGTGGCTCGATACGTCTTTAATCTTGGATCAATCGCATTACAGGAAACGGTAATGTACATGCACGGTATGGTGTTTATGTTAGGCATTGGTTACACATTGAAGCACCAGGGCCATGTTCGCGTCGATATTTTCTACGAGAAATTGCCAATCCGAAAGAAGGCACTGATTGACCTGTTCGGCACGCTGGTCTTCTTGCTTCCGATAGCATTATTCATTCTTCTCAGCAGTATCAATTACGTATCCTTTTCCTGGTCTTTAAGTGAAAGTTCCGCACAACCTGGCGGTCTACCGGGGGTATTTCTACTGAAAACACTCATCCCGTTAATGGCTTTTCTTCTTGTGCTGCAAGGTCTGGCAGAAATTGGACGTTCTATCATCTTGCTGACCAAAGCCAACGACCACGCCTGAATGGTTGACTACATCCCCCTCGTTATGTTCGCCGCGGTCTTCTTGCTGCTCCTGCTCGGGTATCCCGTCGCACTGACCCTCGCTGGCACGGCCCTCATTTCCGCTGCCATGGGCATTGCGATGGGTGTATTCGTCCCGGAGTTTCTCCTGGCGATGCCGAGTCGCCTGTTTGGAATCATCACTAACCAGACCCTCGTCGCCGTTCCGCTGTTCGTATTGATGGGGATCACTCTTGAGAAATCGCGAATCGCTGAAAATCTGCTCGACGCCATGAGCAGCTTGTTCGGTCGTTTCCCCGGGGGTCTCGGTCTCGCCGTGACCCTAGTCGGTATGCTGATGGCCGCCAGTACCGGAATCGTTGGTGCAACGGTCGTCACCATGGGACTGATGTCCCTGCCAAGTATGCTCAAGGCAAATTATGACCCTGCCCTAGCCACGGGTATAATCTGCGCTACTGGCACCCTGGGTCAAATCATTCCGCCTTCGATTGCCCTTGTCCTGCTGGGTGATGTCTTATCTAACGCCTACCAACAAGCACAACTGAGCCAGGGTATTTTTAACCCACGAACGATATCTGTTGGCGACCTGTTCGCCGGTGCAATCATTCCAGGATTAGTACTCGTATCGCTTTACGCAGCCTACATCTGGCTCGTGGCAATGGTGCAACCGGAAAAAGCACCCCGGGCCGAGGTAAGAAACATTGAAATCCGCCAGGTAGTCGCAAGCCTGCTGCCGCCGCTGATGCTCATCATTGCAGTCTTAGGTTCCATCCTCACTGGCGTTGCGACGCCGACAGAAGCGGCAGGCGTTGGTGCCCTTGGCGCATTCATTCTTGCCTTGTCCGGACGAATGTTATCCTTCCAGCAAATCAGGGAGATCACTCAATCCACCACCAGAACGACCTCCATGGTGTTTTTTATCCTGATCGGGGCTTCATTTTTCTCTCTGGTATTTCGTGGTTACGGCGGCGATGAACTTGTTCAGAAATTATTTGAGAACATGCCTGGCGGACTCGTCGGGGCAACCGTTATTGTCATGCTGGCAATATTTTTTCTGGGATTCATCCTCGATTTTATCGAGATTACATTTGTCGTGGTGCCAATCGTTGGCCCCGTGCTGATGGCGATGGGGCTCGACCCGGTCTGGTTGGGCATCATGATAGCCATCAACTTGCAGACTTCATTCCTGACGCCACCTTTCGGTTTTGCCCTCTTCTATCTCAGGGGAGTCGCACCAAAGGAAGTTTCCACCACGGATATTTATCGCGGCGTTATCCCCTTCATCATCATCCAGTTACTGGTTCTTCTGCTCATCGCATGGCAACCAGCACTTGCTACCTGGCTGCCTTCATTGATGTATGGCAGATAGTTTGTTCCCCTTTTACTGAAGTGACCTGGCATCAAAATACGCTCGTTCCGATATTTCCACGTACTCAATGACGCTATCGCGAAACTCACTGTAAGACTTGTATATTCTCTGGCTCAGCGGATCATCATCCGCTATTCCGCTAACGACCTCTCTGGAAATTCTGGCCAGTTCACGAATGACATCATCGGGCAATTTTCTTAACTCGACCCCATGGACATCCACTAATTCATGCAAGGCCGCATTGTTCCTGGCTGTATATTCCGCCAGCAAATCGTTGTTCACCACGAGCACGGCGGCTTTCAGTATTTCCTGCAGGTCTTCTGGCAGCGCATCATAAGCCTTCTTGTTCACGATTGCCTCGAGGGTGGGACCCGGCTCCTGCCAGCCCGGGTAATAATAGTATTTAGCGACCTGGTGCAAACCAAATGCCAGATCGTTGTAGGGCCCGACCCATTCAGTCGCATCGATAACCCCCGTCTGGAGACTGGTAAATATTTCCGCTCCAGGTAGATTAACGGCGGTACCGCCAGCTCTTTCAAACACTTCACCGCCTAATCCGGGAATCCGCATTTTCATTCCCTTGATATCCGCAAGGGAGTTGATCTCCTTATTAAACCAGCCTGCCATCTGAACACCGGTATTACCCGCTGCGATCGGCACAAGGTTGTAACGGGCATAAAGCTCTTCCCACAATGCCATTCCACCGCCGTGAAATAACCAGCCGTTCATTTCTTGCGCCGTCAGCCCAAAAGGTACCGCTGTGAAGAACTGGGCAATCGGCACCTTGCCTTTCCAGTAGTAGGCCGCACCATGACCCATCTGTACGATGCCCTGGGATACGGCTTCGAACACTTCCATGGCGGGGACAATTTCACCTCCACCATAGACTTTAATCTTGAGTCTGCCTTTGCTCATTTTGTCAACGAGACTGGCGATCGTCTCTGGCGCGATTCCCATGCCGGGTAAGTTCTTTGGCCAGGTCGTTACCATTCGCCAGGAATAGACCTTCTCCGGGGTCACGGCGTTGGGTTCGCCCGCAGAACTGCTACTGCCAGTTTCACCACAACCCACCAGAATCATCAAGCTTGTTACCAACAGATACTTCATTTTCACTTTGCCATTCCTTATTTTTAGTATGCACATATCTCAGTATTGATCCAGCCGGTCGATATTATTGCGACCGTCAATCGACCTGATCTACCTTGCATTGAATCCAATCTTACAAAGGTTGTCATGTTGTTGTTCGATTACAGTGGTTCCAACCCGGCATAGGCCATCATCAACCATTTACTGCCTACGTCCAAAAAATTAACCTGCACACGGGCCTGTTTTCCCGCACCTTCATAATTCACGACGATGCCTTCCCCGAATTTTGAATGAAGAACGCGCTGTCCTAATTTGAGATCTGTGCCATCCACCTGCGCACCTTTCAGCCTGCTGGCGGTTACAGTCGATCGATTGGCAGGCCTGACAACGGAGTTTTTTAACCTGACCTCCTGTATCAATTCAGCGGGAATTTCACTAACAAACCTGGAAGGGCGATTGAAAGTGTCTGTGCCATGCATTCTCCTTGCTTCTGCATAAGTCAGGTAGAGTTGTTTCATCGCTCTGGTCACACCGACATAACACAAACGGCGCTCTTCTTCCAGGCGACCCGGTTCCTGCAACGACATCATATGGGGGAACAATCCTTCTTCCATGCCTGCAATAAATACTAGCGGGAATTCCAGTCCTTTTGCACTATGCAAGGTCATTAATTGAACACAATCCTGGTTCGAATCCCCCTGGCCTTCTCCCGCTTCAAGGGCAGCATGACAAAGAAATTCTTCCAGAAACGTCAGTTCCTGTACTTCGGTTTGTTCGGCGTCTTCCTCAAAACGATAGTCTTCATCCGGATCGAAGGTTCTTGCCGCTGTAACCAGTTCATCCAGGTTCTCCAGTCTTGCCTGGCCGCGTTCTCCTCGTTCCTTTTCGTAGTAAGCCTTTAAACCAGATTGCTCAACGACGATTTCAACGAGACCTGGCAGGTCAGTTTCCTTTGTTGCCAGATCAAGGGAATTGATAAGTTTGATAAAACTGCCAATAGCGTTCCGCGTTCTGGCAGGTAAGTTGCCCGATTGCGCGAGACCATCAGCTGCCCGCCACATGGATACTCCGCTCGATCGAGCAAACTGGCGAATCTCCTGAATGGATCGGTCTCCAATGCCTCTGGTTGGCGTATTGACGATTCTTTCAAATGCCGCATCCGCGTCCCGGTTCGCCAACAATCGCATATAGGCCAGTGTGTTCCTGATCTCAGCGCGTTCGAAGAAGCGCTGACCTCCATAGATACGATAAGGTAACTGTGATCTTAATAACGCTTCTTCGAGTACCCTGGATTGAGCATTGGAGCGATATAAAACAGCCGCTTCACGGTGCAGGTTACCCTCCGCTACCCACTGCTTTATTCGCTCTACGATATAACGTGCCTCATCGATTTCGTTGTACGCTGCGTACAGGAAGATAGGGTCGCCGTCACTGCCATCGGTCCAGAGTTCTTTACCCAACCTCCCGGCGTTATTGTCGATTAAGCCATTTGCAGCGTTAAGGATCGTTGCGGTTGATCTGTAATTTTGTTCCAGTTTGATGGTACGGCTTTTAGGAAAATCCACCGTGAACCGCTGGATATTCTCGATCTTTGCACCGCGCCAGCCATAGATAGACTGGTCATCATCACCGACAACCGTCAGATTATCCCTGTCACCCGCCAGGACCCGAAGCCAGGCATATTGAATGGTGTTGGTATCCTGAAATTCATCAACCAGTAAAACGGCAAACCTGTCCTGGTAGTGTTGCAGCAAGCGCGGATTGTTTAACCACAGTTCGTGAGCGCGCAGTAACAATTCCGCAAAATCAACCATGCCGCCACGTTCACACGCTTCTTCATAGGCTCGATAAATATCCAGATGAGTTTTCACATAGAGATCGCCATTATCTTCTATGTGTTTTGTGCGCAGGCCTTCATCTTTTTTGTTGTTGATAAACCAGACTGCTTGCCGGGCCGGCCACTTTTTTTCATCCAGATTCAGGCCGGAGATCACGCGTTTTACCAGGCGAAGCTGGTCATCAGCATCCAGAATCTGGAAATTCTGTTGCAGTCCTGCTTCCTGCCAGTGCATCCGCAATAATCTATGGGATATGCTGTGGAAGGTGCCCACCCACATTCCCCGAGTAGGCATTGCCAGTAAAGATTCGATACGACCTCGCATTTCTGCAGCCGCCTTATTCGTGAAGGTCACCGCGAGAATGCTAAATGGCGAGAGACCCTGTGTCTGGATCAACCAGGCTATTCGATGCGTTAAAACCCTTGTTTTACCGCTGCCCGCGCCAGCCAACACCAGCGCACTACCGATGGGCCCGGCCACCGCATCTCTCTGCGCATCATTCAGTGAATCCAGAATATAGGATACATCCATCTGCGCAGCCTTACTCTACCGTGACCGATTTTGCGAGGTTTCTCGGCTGATCGACATCCGTGCCCTTAAATACAGCGACATGATAGGCCAGTAGCTGCATGGGAACCGTGTAGATGATAGGCGATATGACATTGTGGCAGTGTGGTATGCGCAGAATAGTAACGTCGGGATCAGCGGGGAATTTACTGAATTCATCAGCAAAGACCAATAATTCTCCGCCTCGCGCTTTTACTTCCTGCAGGTTTGACTTTAGTTTCTCGATCAATTCATCCCCCGGTGCAACGGCAATCACGGGCATGTTGTCATCCACCAGGGCAAGTGGCCCATGTTTTAATTCACCGGCCGGATACCCTTCCGCATGAATGTAAGAGATCTCTTTTAATTTGAGCGCACCCTCCAGGGCGATGGGATAATGGGTGCCTCTACCCAGGAAAAGTGCGTGTTGTTTGCCGACAAATCGCTCTGCGATATTCTCGATGGCCCCATCCAGCCGTAGGACCTTCTCCAGTACCTCAGGTGTCGTTGCCAATGCGGCAACCAGTTCCTGCTGCTCACTCATCGACAGGTTATTGTGTTTACCCAGCGCAATAACCAGCAACAACAGGTCAGCAAGCTGGTTGGTAAAGGCCTTGGTGGATGCGACGCAAACTTCCATCCCCGCCTGAATCATCAAGCAATAATCTGATTCACGAATAAGTGAACTATTGGGCACATTGCACAGGCACAAACTGGCCAGGTAGTGGTCGTCCGTTGCATTGCGCAGCGCAGCAAGCGTATCGGCCGTTTCACCGGACTGGGAGATGGTCACAAACAACGTATCCTTTAAGACAGCAACTTTTCTATAACGCAGTTCACTGGCTATCTCAACACTGCAGGGCAGACCGGCAAATTGCTCCATCCAATAGCGGGCGACCAGCCCCGTATAAAAACTGCTGCCGCAAGCCACAATTTGAACGGCCTTGACCTTGCTGAACATCTTAGCGGCACCTGTTCCAAATGCATCATCGAGTACATGCTTGTCAGTCATTCGACCTTCGAGCGTCTGCCTCACTGCTTCAGGCTGTTCGTAGATTTCTTTCAACATATAGTGACGGTAATTACCTTTACTGCCTGCATCCAGTCTCTCATCGAGTTGCACCGTGCGACTGTTGATCGAAGCATTGTTGTGGCCGAAAATAGATATTTCATCCCTGTTTACCTCAACGACTTCTCCTTCTTCCAGGAAAATGAATCGATCTGTCACGGGACGCAGCGCCTGCGGGTCTGATGCAACATAGTTCTCGCCAATGCCAAGCCCAACGACCAGTGGACTGCCAACCCTTGCTGCTATCAGAACTTCCGGGTAATCACTATGCTGGACAGCGATGGCATAGCTACCTTCGAGTTTATCCAGCGCCCGGTTAACACCGCCGCGAAAATCTCCGCAACTTGATATTTCCGCTGCCAACAGGTGAGCGATAACCTCAGTGTCCGTTTCTGATTGAAAGGAAAAGCCTTGTTTTAGAAGCTCTGCTCGCAGTAATTCGTGATTCTCGACGATACCATTGTGAACCACGCTTACCTTATCGCCAGACATATGCGGGTGGGCATTGTCTTCGGTCGGTTTGCCGTGCGTTGCCCAGCGGGTGTGGGCGATGCCAATGTTGCCCTCTGGCCGGGTAGACTGGCAGGCATTTTTCAGTTCGCTTACCTTGCCCACACGCCGGGTTCGCTGTAATCCTCTTTCCTGGTCGTAGACAGAGAGTCCAGCAGAATCATAACCTCTGTATTCCAACCGCTGCAGACCTTCCAACAATATGCCTGTTACATTACGCCTGGCGACCGCGCCGACTATTCCACACATGTGCCTTACCTAAACCGCTTCTGTTGTAAAAGAAGAAAATTCACTTCTTTTTAACTGGCCGTTGCCAGTGATTGATAATTTTCTGTTTACCACGACCAACCGCCAGGACATTATTTTCAACATCCCTGGTAATTGTTGAACCAGCGCCAATTGTTGATCCTTCACCGATATTTAGCGGAGCGACCAACGCTGAATTAGAGCCAACGAAGACATTATCCCCGATATGGGTCTCAAACTTATTTACGCCATCGTAGTTACAGATGATCGTACCGGCACCAATATTAACTGCACTACCGATAGTGCTGTCCCCAAGGTATGCAAGATGACTCGCTTTGCTTCCCTCACCCAGCGTACTCTTTTTGATTTCAACAAAATTGCCAACGGCGACCTCATTTTTTAGATGGCTGCCCGGCCTCAGCCTGGCGAAGGGGCCGACACTGCAATCTGCTTCGATAACCGCTTCATCGATGAGCGAATTTGCTTTGATCAAAGTGTTCGTCCCAATTTTGCTGTCCTTAATGACACAGTTAGGACCAATGACAACGCCATCTGCCAGGGTCACATTGCCCTCAAGAATCACATTAATATCTATCACGATATCTTTGCCAACAATCACCTCGCCACGAAGATCAAATCTGCTGGGATCGATGATGTGAACGCCTTTCTCCATCAGGTCCCGCGCATTCCTCAGCTGATATTCTTTTTCAAGCGAAGCTAATTGCTCAAATGTATTAATCCCAGTCACTTCCATCGCCTCCCTGGTTTTAAAAGTTGTAACCGCGTTTTGATTACCCGCTGCAATGGCAACAATGTCTGTCAACAGATACTCGCTTTGCTTATTATCGCAATTGAGTGCTGACAACCAATCTTTTAGTAAAGCGGCATTCGCTACCATCGCCCCTGTATTTATTTCCCTGATTTTCTTCTGCTCAGCAGTAGCATCCGTCTCCTCAACAATCGCCGTGACGTTATTGCCTGCATCCCTGAGTATCCTTCCATAGTTGAAAGGGTCATCCATATCCACACTCAGCACGCCCAGATCACAATCCAATTGCAGCATGGCATTAAGGGTCGCAACGGAGATCAAAGGCGCGTCACCCAGCAATATAAGTAATCTGGAATCGTTCGAAAAATCACTGGCTGCCTGCATCACCGCGTGACCAGTACCGAGCCGCTGCTCCTGTTTCACCCAGTTTACATTTTTCACATCTGCAAAGGCATTTTGAATCTGGTCTGCTTCCTGACCGATCACAACATGGATTTTCGCCGCATTCAGTTGTTTAAGCGTCTGCAGGATATGACCCAGCAGTGGGCGCCCCGCCAGTTTTTGTAACGCCTTGGGACGGCTGGAACGCATTCTCGTTCCCATTCCAGCGGAAAGAATACAGACTTCTATCTTTTGATCGGCCATAGCGCAGTTTACCCGTTAAAAAAGGGGCCAGGTTCACTTTCTGAAAGAAAAGTGAACCTGGCCCCTTCTTGACCCAACGGTGTTATTTTCTTTGTTCCCTGTGCTTTCGGATTGTCCTTAACATTGCCGCCTGTTCCTGCAGGTCTGAAGAAACCCTGGCAAAGTCTACATCCGATTTCTGGTCCTGTAGCTCCTGCTCAGCTTTCTTCTGGGCATCCAGGGCAGCCGCCTCGTCAATATCATCTGCTCGAACCGCGGTATCCGCGAGAATCGTGATGGAAGTAGGCTGAACCTCGATATAACCACCAGAGGCAAAAAAGACTTCCTCTTCGCCACCTTCCAGGATCAATCGTATCGGCCCCGGCTTAACACCGCTCAACAGTGGTGCGTGGCCAGGCAAAATCCCCAGTTCACCGATGGTTCCCGTTGCCACCACCATTTCAACCTGGTCTGAAAATATTTCCTTCTCTGCGCTAACGATACTGCAAAGTACTGTCTTTGCCATAATTGTTTGTCCTGGAGCCTTCAGCTGTTCTTCATAAAGAGCCTTCAGCTGTTCCTAATAAAAAGCCTTCTGCTGTTCTTCATAAAGAGCCTTCTGCTGTTCCTAATAAAGAGCCGCCGGCTATTCATATTTAAAGCGTCTTCGCCTTTTCAACTGCCTGTTCAACGCTGCCGACCATGCTGAAGGCTGCTTCTGGCAGGTCATCATACTCACCTTCAAGAATGCCTTTGAAACTGCGAATCGCTTCCGCCAGCGGCACATAAACACCTGGCTGCCCGGTAAACACTTCCGCGACATGCATGGGTTGCGAGAAAAACTGGCTGATCTTCCGTGCGCGGTTAACGGTCTGTTTATCTTCTTCCGAAAGTTCATCCATACCAAGAATGGCGATGATATCTTTCAGTTCCTTATATTTCTGCAATACAGACTTAACATCTTGTGCCACATCGTAATGTTCATCACCCACAACAAGGGGATCCAACTGCCTGGAAGATGAATCAAGCGGATCTACCGCCGGGTAAATACCCAGGGAAGCAATATCCCGGGATAATGTAACGGTGGAGTCAAGGTGTGCAAATGTGGTTGCTGGTGATGGATCGGTTAAATCATCAGCCGGCACGTAAACTGCCTGGATTGAGGTAATGGAACCGTCTTTGGTCGTTGTGATCCGTTCTTGTAATACACCCATCTCTTCTGCCAGTGTCGGCTGATAACCAACCGCTGACGGCATACGCCCTAGCAGTGCCGAAACCTCTGTTCCCGCCAGGGTGTAACGATAGATATTATCAATGAATAACAGAACATCTTTGCCGTCATCCCGAAACTTCTCTGCCATTGTCAGCCCAGACAGGGCCACTCGAAGCCGGTTACCGGGTGGTTCATTCATCTGGCCAAATACCATGGCAATCTTGTCAATGACACCGGCATCCTGCATTTCGTGGTAGAAGTCATTGCCTTCCCTGGTTCTTTCACCAACACCGGCAAATACAGACAGTCCACTGTGTTCTCTTGCAATATTGTGGATCAATTCCAGCATGGTGACCGTCTTGCCAACACCTGCGCCACCAAACAGACCAACTTTACCGCCCCTGGCAAAGGGACATATCAGGTCAATCACCTTGACGCCGGTCTCGAGCAGATCCCTGCCACCAGCCTGTTCTTCATAGGTAGGGGGCTTTCGGTGAATTGACATACGCTCCTTTTCACCAATGGGCCCCTTCTCATCTATCGGATTACCCAGTACATCCATAATTCGACCGAGGGTTTCCTCACCAACAGGAACGGTAATCGGGCTGTGGGTGTTGCTCACTTCAAGGCCTCGACTGATGCCTTCGGAACTCCCCATCGCAATGGTTCTAACGACACCGTCACCCAGCTGTTGTTGCACTTCCAGCGTCAGGCTCTTTGCGTCAACCATGAGCGCCTCATATACCTGGGGAACCTCGTCTCTGGGAAACTCTACATCGATGACCGCACCAATGACTTCTACGATACGTCCGCTACCCATTATTTTATCCTCTTAAAATTCGCTCGCTGATGCCACTGGCTATACCGCCGCCGCACCCCCTACTATCTCTGACAATTCCTGCGTAATCGCCGCCTGGCGCGCATTATTCATGATGAGTTCCAGCTCATCGATTAAATCACCGGCATTATCCGTGGCACTTTTCATCGCGATCATCTTGGCAGCCTGCTCGCAGGCCACATTTTCCACCACTGCTTGATATACCTGAGATTCGAGATAGCGGGAGATAAGCCCTTCAATCAATTGCCGGGCATCAGGTTCATAGATATAATCCCAACGCCTTTTTAAACTCTCATCTTCGATGTGTGCCAGTGGCACGAGTTGATTGATCGTGGGCGTTTGCGTCATGGTGTTTACGAATACGTTGTTGGCCAGGAAAATTTTATCGACCCTGCCTTCCTCAAATGCGTCCAACATCACCTTAATGCTTCCAATCAAATCGGTAATAGCTGGGTTTTCACTCACATGACTACTGGCCGCGACAACATTGCCACCGTAACTCCGGAAGAATTGCACGCCCTTGTTACCGATCAGGCAAAGATCGACTTCAACCTCCTGTTCTACCCACTCCTTGATGCCAGCCACGGTTTTTTTCAGCAGGTTGTTATTCAATCCACCACATAACCCCTTATCTGTGGTGATGATGATGAAACCGACTCGCTTAACTTCTCTTTCCACCTGGAACTGATGTCGGTATTCCGGCGACGCATTGGCAACGTGACCAATCACGCCACGAATCTGATCAGAATATGGCCGGCCACGAGACATCCTTTCTTGTGCCTTTCGCATCTTGCTGGCAGCCACCATTTCCATCGCACGGGTTATTTTCTGCGTGTTCTTAATACTGCCTATTTGTTTTCGAAGTTCTTTGGCGTTCGCCATATGTCCCTCATTAATGTCTTCTTCGGTAAAACGTCCTTAACTGAAACGATTGCTTGCCGTCATCATTACCATGTCTGGGTGGACTTGAAGGTTTCAAGCGCTTGTTGCATGCGCTCAATCACTTCATCCGTGTAGGCACCCTGTTCGTTCACTTCATTCATGAAGTCCGCATGTTCTGAATTCATGTAGCTGATCAGGGCAGACTCAAAATCCAGTACCTTAGCAACTTCAACATCCTGCAAAAATCCTTCATTGGCCGCAAACAGGACTACCCCCATTTCAGCGACTGACATGGGTGCATATTGCTTTTGCTTCATTAATTCATTAATGCGTTCACCATGCTCAAGTTGCCGCCTGGTGGCGTCATCAAGATCAGATGCAAATTGTGAAAAAGCAGCCAGCTCCCGGTACTGCGCCAGGGCGAGTTTAATACCGCCTGAAATTTTGGACATGAACTTGACCTGCGCGTCACCGCCAACACGCGACACCGAGATCCCCGGATTCATCGCTGGTCGCTCACCTGCGTTAAACTTGTCGGTTTCCAGGAATATCTGGCCATCCGTAATTGAAATCACATTGGTGGGAACAAATGCTGAAACGTCACCCGCTTGTGTCTCGATTATCGGTAGTGCTGTAAGTGAGCCGGTTTGCCCCTTAACCTCTCCGTTGGTGAACTGTTCAACATAGTCTACATTGACTCTCGCAGCTCGCTCCAACAGCCTGGAGTGCAGATAGAAAACATCACCAGGGTAGGCTTCCCTGCCTGGTGGTCGACGTAATAACAGTGAAACCTGCCGATAAGCCCAGGCCTGTTTTGTTAAATCATCATAGACAATCAGCGCATCTTCACCGCGATCTCGAAAATATTCGCCCATGGAGCAACCGGAATAGGCTGCGATATATTGCATGGGGGCCGGGTCTGCTGCACCGGCAATGACAACAATGGTGTTCTCCATCGCGCCATGTTCTTCTAATGTTTTCACCACGTTGGCAACGGAGGACGTTTTTTGTCCAATCGCCACATAGATACACTTAATGCCCGTTGCCTTCTGGTTGATAATGGTGTCAATTGCGATGGCAGTTTTACCGGTCTGCCTGTCACCAATAATTAATTCTCGCTGGCCCCGACCTACCGGGATCATGGAGTCGATACATTTGAGTCCTGTTTGTACCGGCTGATCGACGTGCTGCCTTGCAATAACGCCGGGTGCAACCTTCTCAACCGGTGATGAATTCGAGGCGTTCAGCGGACCTTTACCATCAACCGGGTTTCCCAGCGCATCGACAACCCTGCCCAGTAATTCAGGCCCTGTCGGTACCTCCAGGATTCTACCTGTACACCTTGCAGTCTGGCCTTCTCGCAGAGTCTTGTAGTCTCCAAGCACCACTGCCCCAACCGAGTCCCTTTCGAGATTAAGTGCGAATCCAAAAAGATTGTCTGGAAATTCAATCATTTCACCATTTTGTACATCGGCCAGTCCGTGAATGCGCACGATGCCGTCAGACACACTGATAATCGTACCTTCATTACGAGCTTCAGAAGTAACATCAAGTTTTTCGATTCGCTGCTTGATAATCTCACTGATCTCGGAAGGATTCAGTTGTTGCATTTTCCGTTCCCCGGGCTTTAGTTAATATTGTTTCTAGCTACTTTTAGTACTGTAAATTCGACCTTGTAAATTCGTACTAAAAAATTGGTACTTGCAAATTCATTCGAGTAAATATGTTTCTAATGCGTCTTGAGTATCGTTTCTGGAATACCTGCTGACCTATCTATCTAGCTGCTATTTCCAAGACTGTTCTTGTTAAGACTGTTCTTGTTAAGACTGTTCTTGTTAAGACTGTTCCTATCAAGACTGTTCCTATCAAGACTGTTCCTATCAAGACTGTTCCTATCAAGACAATGCATGAGACATTTTCTGTAACTTACCCCGTACAGAATCATCGATGACTGTGTCTTCTGCCTTGATAATAGCCCCACCCAGTAAATTCGGATCTACGGTTGTTTCAAGATTGATCTTTCGTTGCAGGCGGTTTCGCAACGCTTCTGACAAAACCGCTTTTTCGCTATCGTTAATCTCATAGGCACTGGTGATCTCTACTTCCATTGTCTTTTCATGGTTGGCTTTGAGCAACTCAAACATGTCAGAGATTTCAGGCAAAAGTTCAATCCGACCGTATTCCCCCAGTACCCCAACAAAGTTCATTGCCTCCTGGCTCAACTCATCACCCAAAATACTCGTCAGCAAGTTTGCCTCGTCCTCACCTGATAACATGGGATCATCCAGCGCATCACGGACTATTTGCTCACTGGCCGTCGCCGATAACAGCTTCAACATGCCCGACCAGCCCGGTAATCCTTCGGACTGATCCAGGGCGTACGAAAATGCCGCCCTGGCATAGGGTCTGGCGATTGTTGCTAATTCTGCTTCAGGCATTTTCCTGATCCACTACAATTGTGCTGACAGCTTGTTCAACATTTCTTCATGAACGCCACGGTCGATAGTTTTCTCCAGGATCTTTTCTGCACCCTCAACGGCAAGCGCGCCTAGCCTTGAGCGTAATTCTTCCCTGGCACGATTTATTTCCTGATCAATTTCTGCCTGGGCACCCTGGATGATCCTGTCCGCTTCTTCCCTTGCCTGGCCTTTGGCCTCATCGACCAGCTGGGTGGCGCGATTTCTTGCCTGCGCAATCAATTCGGCCGATTGCTTCTTGGCTTCATCAAGTTCGACTGCCGCTGCCTCATTAGCCTGTTCCAGTTGCTTTTCTGCTGCGCTCGCTTTATCGAGCCCGTCAGCAATCAACTTCTGCCGGTCGCGCATCAATTGGGTAAGGGGTGGCCAGACGAATTTCATGCAAAAAAGCACAAACAAGACGAATGAGATCATTTGACCCAGCATGGTTAAGTTAATACTCACAGTTTCACCTCAAATACTGTTGAAGGAATCCTGATCTTTATAGCGCAAAGATCATGTACAGGGAGATACCCACAGCAATAATGGGCACAGCATCAACCAATGCGAGCGCAATAAACAGCTGGGTCATCAGCATTGGCTGTAATTCCGGTTGTCTGGCAACACCTTCAAGATACTTGCCACCCAAAATACCAATGCCCACACCACTACCAATGGCACCAAGGCCCATGAGAATGGCGCCAGCAACAAAGATGACCGATTGTTCCATTACTTACTCCTGCTGTTAATCGATAAAAATAGTTAAAATATTAGTGTTCACCCGTCTCATGGGCCTGGGCCAAATAAACGATCGTCAGGATCATGAACACGAATGCTTGTAAAGAGATAATTAAAATATGAAAGATTGCCCAGGGCAGTGACAAAGCCCACTGTGCATAGAATGGCAAGAGGGCGATCAGGATAAAAATCATTTCACCCGCATAGAGGTTACCAAAGAGTCGCAGTCCATGAGACAGCGGTTTGGCGATCATGTCGACCACTTCGAGAATGAAGTTAAACCAGTACATGCTCCAATGCGGAATGGGATGGGTTATAAGGCTTGCCCCAAACTTGATGGGACCCTTGATTTTGAAATTGTAAAAGATAACGAGAAAAAACACCCCGAGGGACATGCCCAGGGTCGCGTTGGGATCAGTCGTTGCGACCACTTTAAAATACGGGATGCCCGCCATCTGGGCGGCGTACGGGATCAGATCTACCGGCACCAAATCCATCATATTCATCAGGAAAACCCAAACGAGGATCGTTAATGACAGCGGGCCGATAATGGCATTGGGCCGGGTACCAAATACCTGTGTGACATTGGTTTCAACAAACTCGACCGCTATTTCACACAAGTTTTGCAGGTGACCTGGTACACCGACTGTGGCTCTGCGTGCGGCAAATATAAACAGGAAAAGGAATAGGAAACCCAATGTCAGGGACCAGAACATGGTATCGACATGGATTGCCCAGAAACCCATTTCTGCCAGGTCGTCACTGCCGTGGGCAAATCCCCAGTGGCCATCTTCAAATTGGCCATAGGTCAAATTTGTCAGGTGATGCTGAATATATTCTTCAGATGTTAGCGTATCGCCTGCCATACTTATTTATAATCCTATCTAGTTTCCTGAAACTGTTCGGTTGTTATCCTTGAACAATCGTTTCGTTTCCAGTCTTGCTTCTACCAACGGCACAATCGCATAAAGCAATTGCATACCGACAAACGTGCCAAAGAAAAACAGGGCATTCAACGGATTGACTGCGACAAAAATACCGACGAATAACGCGATACTCAGTAAGAGCTTAAGCAGTTCGCCGCGCGCTATCCGCCGCAATACGCTGTCAGAACCGGCAACGTTTTCGACGCCGGCCTTCTTTAAAATCGCTTCCCTGGAAAAGCGGCTGGCCGCAAAAATATCCATTAAAAACATGGGTGCAAAAATTGTTTTTTCAATAACAATTCTTATAAAAAAAATGCCGGGGATCACGGTAACCAGCCCACCCAACAGGGATGAATAGGCAGCGACCCAACCAACCAATAAACTCGAAGCGGCCACGAAAATAGTAACGACCAACTGTGTGATTGCTATCCGGTCTAACTGGGATTCGATGCTGCTAAAGCGCATAAAGAACTCGCGAATCCCCCTGTTTGTCGCGGGGCAGAGTATAGAGATTAAAGGGGTGCCATTCAACTTGAGAAGGCACTATTTTTGCGCCATTCTAGCTGTTTTTATCGATTCGGGGAGGTTTTGATTAGGGATGACATCTTCCTCATTCCAAATCGCCAAATTGCTCAAGAATACCATCGAGTTCATCAAGGCTGCTGTAAGATATCGTCAACTTGCCTTTGCCTTTCGCGGTATGTTGGATTGAAACCGATTGACCCAATTTAAGAGACAAGCGCTCTTGCAGCGCCCTGGTATCGCCGTCAATTTTCCTGGTTTGCCTGGCGCCAGAATCCCCTGCCAGTATTTTCCTCACCAGGGCCTCTGCCTGGCGAACATTGAGTTGCCTCGTGGCTATCTCCCTTGCCGCCTGTTCCTGTCGTAGTTCATCCAGCCCGAGAAGTGCCCTGGCATGGCCCATTTCAATGTCACCGCTAACCAGCAGTCGCACCACGCCCGATTTTAAGTTCTTAAGGCGAAGCATATTGGTGACAGCCGCTCGGCTTTTGCCGACCGCATCTGCTACCTGCTGATGTGTCAGATCGAAATCATCAATCAGGCGTTGCAGCGCCAGGGACTCCTCCCAGGGGTTAAGGTCTTCACGCTGAATATTCTCTATTAATGACATTGCAAAGGCTGATTCGTCATCTACCTTACGAATCGTTGCCGGTATCTTTTCGAGCCCTGCCAACTGTGATGCACGCCACCTTCGCTCTCCTGCGATAATCTCGTATTGCTCAGCGCTCAACTGTCGGAGTACGATGGGCTGCAGAACGCCCTGAACTTTTATCGAAGCCGCTAACTCATTGAGGCTTTCCTCATCAAAGCCTTTGCGGGGTTGGTACTTTCCGGGTTGGATCCATTCGATAGGGATATCACTTAAGCGCGGCTCGTGCGTTTGGTTATCAACCCTGGTTTCTGGCCCGAGAAGTGCGTCAAGACCCCTGCCTAATCCTCTTCTTTTAGTTGCCATGGGCGGCTCCTTCACTCGTCGATTCACTACCACAACGACGCACAACTTCTCCCGCTAATGCCAGGTACGCCCTGGCACCCCGTGATTGCTTGTCATAGAATAAAATTGGCACACCATAACTGGGCGCTTCCGCCAGCCGAACATTCCGGGGAATAATGGTTCGGTAGACCTTGTCGCCAAAGTGATCAATCAGCTGGGCGGAGACATCACCCGTCAAACTGTTTCTTGGGTCGTACATGGTTCTGATAATGCCCTCGATGTGCAACCCGGGATTCAATTGCGAGGTGATCCGGCCGATGGTATTGACCAACGCGGACAGGCCTTCAAGCGCATAGTATTCACATTGCATCGGAATCACGACCCCGTCCGCCGCCACTAATCCGTTAATGGTTAACAGGTTCAGGGACGGCGGGCAGTCTATAATAATGAAGTCATATTCGTCCCTGATAGCAACAAGCGCCCTGCTCAAACAGTATTCTCTTTGCGGGATATCCAACAACTCTATCTCAGCGCCAGTTAGCTCCACATTGGAAGCAAGCAGGTAATAACCCGCTGCTTCTGCATTAATCCTTGCATCATTAACCGACATCTCGCCTACCAATACTTCATAAACAGATGCAGACAGGTCATTTTTATCGATGCCGCTGCCCATCGTTGCATTGCCCTGCGGGTCCAGGTCAATCAGCAGTACTTCCCTTTTCATGGCGGCCAGCGAAGCCGCCAGGTTAACACTGGTGGTGGTTTTACCGACCCCGCCTTTTTGATTGGTTACCGCCAGTATGATGGCCATTAACGACGATCCCCGGCAACCAGTTCAACCAGGCATCGCTCGGCTTCTACCAATGGAACCTGCACCGGAATTACCCTGCTCAACCGCATTGGCGCACTTGTCTCGAGCAGGGTATCTTCATTTATTTTTCCCTTCATCGCGAGAAGTGATCCATCCTGCGCTACAAGATGTGAGACCTTCTTAACAATCGTTGCTAGCGGCGCAAATGCCCTGCACAAAACCTGGTCAAATGGTGTTGCCCGGTATTCTTCTACCCTGGATTGGACTACCTGGACATTGGAAAGCCCGAGATTAATTACTACTTGTGTCATGAAACGTGTTTTTTTTCCGTTGGAGTCGAGCAGTATAAAGTTTTTGTCCGGGTATAAAATTGCAAGAGGTAAGCCAGGTAAACCGGCTCCGCTACCTACATCGAGAATACGCATCCCGGTTACATAAGGTGCAATCGAAAAGGAATCCATCAGGTGCTGTTTCACCATATCCTGCTCTGAACGAATCCCCGTCAGGTTAAATGTCTTGTTCCATCTGGCGAGTTGTTCGATAAAAGCGACAGACTTTTCAATCAATCCCTCATCTGTTGTAAAAGGCAGCTCATCCAGGCCTGTTCGAATCAGTTTCGCGATATGCATCAAGCGGACTGTCTTGAACCGGTGTCATCTTCCTTGTTTTGCTGCTTAAACAATTTCCGCTTTTTCAGGTTGACCAGGAGGAGGGATACAGCGGCTGGTGTTACTCCGGATATTCTTCCGGCCTGCCCTATGGTTACTGGCCTGACTATTTCGAGTTTCTGGCAAACCTCATTGGACAACCCCTGAATGGACGAATACTCCATGTTTTCAGGAATTCTGGTTTCCTGCTGGGCAGAGATGCGATCAATTTCTTCCTGTTGGCGCGAAATATATCCCTCGTATTTGCAATCGATCTCTATTTGTTCATTCACATCGGGGGTGGAAAGTTCTAATTCACACACTTCCATCAGGACCTTCACCTGGACCTTGGGGCGCTTGAGCAATTCAATGAGTCGATATTCCCGACTCATCGGCTGGCCCAACATGGCCTCAATCGGCTTATCCCCTGGATGCACAACCGTCTGCTCAAGTTGTTTTGAGTATCTGTCAATGGCTTCGCGTTTCTCGCTGAACCGCCGCCATCTTTCATCGTTAACCAGGCCCAGCTCCCGGCCCTGTTCTGTCAATCGTCTGTCGGCATTGTCCTGGCGAAGAATGAGCCGATATTCAGCCCGGCTCGTAAACATACGGTAGGGTTCGCGTGTGCCCATGGTAATCAGGTCATCAATGAGTACACCGATGTATGCCTCATTGCGTTTTGGACACCAGTATTCTTCACCCCTTGCTTGTCTTGCCGCGTTAAGACCAGCGATTAGTCCCTGGGCAGCCGCTTCTTCATAACCTGTAGTGCCATTAATCTGTCCTGCAAAATACAACCCAGCCAAATGCCTTGTCTCCAGGGAAGGTTTTAAATCCCTGGGTTCAAAAAAATCATATTCAATGGCATAACCCGGTCTGCTGATATGTGCATTTTCAAACCCTTTGATGCTTCTTACCAGTTCTTGTTGAACATCAAAGGGCAGACTCGTGGAAATCCCGTTAGGATATATTTCGGTTGTGGAGAGCCCTTCAGGTTCTATAAAAATCTGGTGGGAAGACTTGTCGCTAAACTTGACAACCTTGTCTTCAATTGACGGACAGTAACGCGGCCCTACACCATCTATCGCCCCGGTATATAAGGGAGATCTATCCAGGCCATCTCTAATCAGCTCGTGAGTTTGTTCATTCGTGTGGGTGATAAAACACGAAACTTGTCGGGGGTGGTCTTCGCGCGTCGACAGATACGACATAACGGGCCTCGGGTCATCCCCGGGCTGCTCCTCCAGACCTGAATAATCGACAGTCGTACCATCAATTCTCGGCGGTGTTCCTGTTTTCAGCCGATCGACAGAAAACGGTAATTCTCGCAGTCGGCTGGCGAGTCGAGTACTTGAAACATCACCTGCTCGTCCCCCTGCCTGCTTTTTCATTCCCACGTGGATTATGCCGCCGAGAAACGTGCCAACCGTCAGGACAACCGCGCGACTGGTGAACCGTAAACCCATATTGGTCACCACACCCATCACGCTTTCATTTTTCACAATGAGATCATCAACCGACTGTTGGAATATTCTTAGATTCTCCTGCCGTTCTAGCACTTCACGAACATAAGCCTTATACAGCTGCCTGTCTGCTTGTGCCCGCGTTGCCCGGACAGCAGGTCCTTTTCGACCATTCAGGACCCTGAAATGAATTCCCGCACGGTCAGCGGCAAGCGCCATCACGCCCCCGAGTGCATCAATTTCCTTTACCAGGTGGCTCTTGCCAATTCCCCCGATGGCAGGATTGCAGGACATCTGGCCAAGTGTCTCAATATTCTGGGTCACCAGGAGCGTATCTGCGCCCGTTCGGGCCGCGGCCAGTGCTGCCTCTGTTCCTGCATGACCGCCACCAACGACGATCACGTCGAAATGGGTCCTATTACTTTTCATCTTCAATCATGCCTGGTTTAAATCCTGGACTGGAGCGCAAGTATACGTCTCCAGTGCTTCGTTTACACAGTCGAAGCTTTTGACCTCGCGTGTTTTGTTTAACATTTGCTATTGTTTATCACTCTGTTCGCAAATCATGTTTGCAAATTATTTACCGATACAGAACTGTGAGAATATTCTACCCAGCAGATCATCGCTGCTGAATTCACCGGTTATCTCTCCTAAAGCGCGCTGACAAACCTTTAACTCCTCGGCCAACAATTCACCAGCATTGTCAATCAACAACCTATCCCGACCTGTTTTTACCGATATCTGCGCCCGCTGCAACGCATCGACGTGACGGGCCCTGGCGATAAAAGTTCCTTCTTCATTCACGGAATATCCCAGGACCTGTTTTAAATGGTCCTTAAGCCTTTCTATCCCTTCTCCGGTTTTGGCAGATACCCCAATCCAGTCGTCTCTATCAGGCATTTCATTTTGCCAACGCGCATTCAGGTCAATCTTGTTCAACACGACCGTTGCAGGGATGCCAGAAGGAATCTCACCTCTGATTTCACTAACCTTCGCCTGGATATCTCCTTTATGCGCCTGACAATCCATGATGAGGAGTAGCCGGTCAGCCTTCTCAATTTCATTAAGTGCTCTCTTTAACCCTTCAGCCTCGATCTCATCGGTGGCAGCCCTTAATCCAGCTGTATCGATCAACCTGAGTGGCAATCCATCAAGGTGAATATGTTCACCAATAACATCCCTGGTCGTACCTGCTATGCCGGTGACAATTGATGAATCCCTACCCGTTAAAATGTTCATCAAACTTGATTTACCAGCATTAGGTCTACCAGCCAGCACAAGGCTAACGCCTTCCCGGAGTAGCGCGCCCTGGGTCGCTTTTTCACTGATCCGATTAAATTCCGCCAGAATCGACTCTAACATCACCGCTACTTTTTCATCCGCCAGGAAGTCGATCTCTTCTTCAGGAAAATCGATGGCTGCTTCTACGTACATCCTGAGCTTGATGACAGCCTCAGTTAATTCACGAACCTGACGAGAAAACTCCCCTTGAAGTGAACGGACAGCACTCCTGGCAGCCGCCCCGCTAACACTATCAATAAGATCAGCGATCGCTTCAGCCTGTGATAAGTCAATCTTATCGTTTAAAAATGCCCTTTCACTGAACTCTCCGGGCCTGGCAATCCGGGCACCCAGTTCGATACATCTGTCCAGCAACATCGCCATCACAACAGGTCCGCCGTGACCCTGTAACTCAAGAATATGCTCACCAGTGAACGAATTCGGCGCTTCAAAATAGATCGCTACACCCTGGTCTATTGACTCACCGGCTCGATCAAAAAAGTTACTAAATTTTGCCAGCCTTGGCTGCGGTAAACTTCTTACAATGGAGCGGCAAATTTCAGGAACCAGGTCACCGGATAATCGAATAATACCAATACCGCCTTTGCCTGATGCAGTGGCCTGCGCAACGATTGTTTCTGTACTTGAGTATGGCTCTAAACTCACTTAACCCAGCCTCTTTGTTCGCATTTTACATGCTGGAATGGAATTTAGAGTCAGCTTCCTTTTTCAACTTGCCGCATTACAAACCACTGCTGCAATACAGAAAGGATATTATTGACCAGCCAATACAGAACCAAGCCAGACGGAAACCAGAGGAAGAAAAAGGTGAACATGATAGGCATCATCTTCATGACTTTCGCTTGAGTAGGGTCCGGGGGTTCTGGTTGCATCATCTGAGTGAGAAACATAGAAGCACCCATCAATATCGGCAAGACAAAATATGGATCCATCACTGAGAGATCGTGAATCCATAGAACAAAAGGCGCCTGCCGTAACTCTACACTTTCCATTAACGTCCAGTACAGGGCGAGAAAAACCGGCATTTGCAGCAAAATGGGAAAGCACCCGCCCAGTGGGTTTGCGCCTTCTTTCTTATACAATTCCATCATCGCCTGGGAGAATTGTTGTTTATCGTCACCGAAACGTTCTTTCAAGCGGGCCATTTCGGGCTGTAGTTTTCGCATTTTAGCCATTGAACGAAAACTTGCAGCAGATAACGGAAACAACAGGGTTTTAACAATAACCGTGAGCAGGATAATGGCGACACCCCAGTTATTAAACACGCCATGAATCTTCGTCAACAGATAGAACAGAGGTTGCGCTAACCACCAGAGAAATCCGTAGTCAACTGTCAGATCCAGTCCGGCTGCTATTTCTTCCAGTCGATACTGGTCTTTTGGTCCGGCATAGTATTGTGCCCCAATCTCGCCTATCGCTCCTGGCGAAATTGTTAGCAGTGGCGTCGTAAACCCGAATAGATAGATGTCCTTATCGGGGAGTTTTCGGGCCTGGTAGGAAAAAATCCCTTCACCGGTTGGTATCCAGGCACTAACGAAATAGTGTTGCACAAGGGCCATGTAACCCCCTTCAAACTTCCCCTTGTAACCCTCGTCTGCAATATCTTCAAAGTCTAATTTACCGTAGAGTTCATCGATGGTCCTGGTTGCCCCGCCAACAAAAGGCCGTAACCCCATGCTATTGGTTTGCTCGTTATAAGGACCCTGCCCGTCCCTTTTTATCTGTGAAAAAAGAGCAACCTTGATATCACTGTAAGATTGATTGTTCACCCGGTATTTAACGTCTATCAAATAATCCCCTTTTTGGAATGTAAACTGTTTCACTATTTGAACTTTCGAATCATTTTGTAGTGTCAGGTTTACCGTCAGGGTTTCATTGTCTCCCAGTTCATAATGGTCAAATTCTGATTGATAGAGGGGTCTATCACCGGATTTATCGACACCATCGGGACCGATCAGGCCACTTTGCGCCGAGTAAGAATTCCTGGGGTCTACCAGGATAAAGGGAATATCTGGCGTATCCAGGTTTGCAGGGAATTCGGGTAGTGCAACGGAAATGATATCACCGCCCTTAAGGTCAATCGTGACATGGAGCACGTCTGTCCGAACGACAATACGATGGCTCGACGAAGACGGAGTGGCATCTACCTTTGCAACCGTTTCTTCTTCTATTTCTATTTGCGGGATGATATCGGGGATATCATCTGCAATCGCGATGCCCGGTATATCCGCCTCAATATCCTGACGAGTCGCGACATCGTCAGTTGAAATACTGCTTTCATCGTTAACTCTATTACCATAATCCTCATTCCAGGCCAGGACCAATAAGTAAGAGGTAACCGCAAGACCGATAAAGATAGCTATTCGCTGAATATCCATTATCTGGTTTGACCTTTGGTAACACTTCCAGGTACCAGGTCAACGCCACCTGGATGAAATGGGTGACATTTACAAATCCTTACCACGGTCAGCTTTGAGCCTCTAACGACTCCATGTTTTTCAATGGATTCAATTGCATAGTGTGAACAACTCGGATAGAACCGGCATCTCGAGCCGAGAAAACTACTCAAAGCTATCTGATAAAAGCGGATAATTTTTATAAGAAATGTTTTCACGTTACGCTGTTACCGTTAGCAGCTGATTGGTTAGACAGGGACGAAATTGATCGGGTAAGAATTTCAATGAGCTCGCTATTTTGCAATAAATTAACCCCCGTACGGGTCAAGATGACAATATCCAGGGAGATGATCTCAGTTCTGCGAAATACCTCCCGAATCAATCTTTTCAGGTTGTTGCGATTAACGGCGAGCGACGTAATTCGTTTACTCACTACCATACCCAATCTTTTATGTTCTAGTCGGTTCCTCCTGGCAAGCAAAAGAAATTCATGCGTGCTGACTCGATACTGGTTGTTCTTGAAAACAGCATCAAAATCTCTTGAGTCGAGTATTCGGCTTGAGGCAGGAAATCCCTGATCGGCCATTATCCAGGTCCGGCCAAATTGACTTGATTAGGCTGTAAGTTTCTTGCGGCCCTTGGCTCTTCGTCTACTGATGACGTGACGACCGGCTTTAGTGGCCATCCTGGAGCGGAAACCGTGTGTTCGTTTTCTCTTTAAAACGCTGGGTTGAAATGTTCTCTTCATTTATCTGTACCAATAGTCAGAAATGGTGTCTGAAAAAGAGCCGCGATTCTAATGAAGAACCCTTTGCCAGTCAATTGTCCTGATGAAATCCACGGTAAATAATTAAATTAGGCCCAAAATCGGCACGATGACTTTATGATACCTATTTAACAATTAATACTTTATATATATATAATTTATTATTGTTACTCTTATTAAGGATAAAACTTCTGTGGATTTGTGGTTTTTTTATCGAAATATCATGGAGTTAACTGGCATGCAATGCTGGTAGTGTTATCTGTATTTCCAGCTGATTAGTTGTTGATAAGCTGGGTAGCAATCGCACTTTTATCCACAGGGGTTTCGGCTCTTGGAATAGGCCGTTATTTATCCACAGGTTGTGCACAAGTTAATCACTGTTTGTTGACTCATTGACTGTATAAATTATTGAAAAATAAAAGAATTTTTACATTAAATGCGCATCGGTGCTTGGCTTGGGGACGTCAATGAGGGTAGTATTCACTGCTGAAATAACGGGCCAACAGTCGATGAAATTTCTCTTTTTTCGATTCTAACTTTACTGGGTCAAGCGGTAGGTCAAGCAGGGTAGAGTTATTTTCAAAGCAACATTATGGATAATATAGCTAACGGGGGTTCTGTGGGCGCAACATTGTGGCAGAAGTGCTTAGATATACTCGAAGACGAATTGTCTTCGCAGCAATACAATACATGGATAAAGCCACTTCAGGCTGTTTCCGGTGATTCAGACCTAACACTGCTGGCACCGAATAAATATATTAAAGACAAGGTAAATGAACAGTTTCTAGAGCGTATTAGCGAACTACTGAAGGAGAATGGTTCATCGAGCGTCAACCTGGAGATAGGAAGCAAGAACAAACCGCGCCAGGTAAGAAGCAATAGGTCTGATGTTGATAAGGCCAGTGACCTCGTTCAAAGGGAAAGCTTTTATCCATTGTTAGGCTTGAATAAGGATTTTACCTTCGACTCCTTTGTGGAAGGTAGTTCCAATGAAATGGCAAGGGCCGCTGCTGTGCAGGTGTCGGAGAATATCGGCGGCGCCTCCTACAATCCCTTGTTGCTTTATGGCGGCGTGGGATTAGGTAAGACCCACTTGATGCATGCGGTCGGTAATTCGATTGTCGAGAGGCATCCGAACCTTAAAGTGGCCTATATGTACTCACAACGTTTCATGGAAGACATGGTCAGGGCGATTGAGCATGGCACCATGTCGGATTTCACCCAATATTATCGGTTAGTCGATGTGCTCTTGATGGATGATATCCAGTTTCTAGCCAAAGGGTCCAAGTCTCAGGAAGAATTCTTCCATGTTTTCAATAGGTTGCAAGAAGACGGTAGACAAATAGTACTGACCTGCGATCGCTATCCGAAGGAGATAAAGGGGCTTGAAGAGCGCCTGGAGAGTCGTTTTGTATGGGGCATGACGGCTGCAATAGAACCACCAGATCTGGAGACGAGGGTCGCTATCCTCATGAAAAAGGCCGAATTAGAAGATGTGCCGCTGCCCCATGATGCTGCTTTCTTCATTGCTGAGTGCATAAGGTCCAACGTCAGAGAATTAGAGGGGGCACTAAAAAGAGTCATCGCCAATGCCCGTTTCACCGGGCGTGAGATTTCTATTGAACAGGTTCGGGAATCACTACGGGATTTGATTGCCATACGAGACCGACAAGTCGGTATCGACAATATCCAGAAGACGGTTGCAGATTACTATAAAATTCGAATGGCGGATCTCTTATCAAAAAGGCGGACTCGCTCAATCGCGAGACCGCGACAATTGGCGATGGCGCTTGCCAAAGAGTTAACCAATCACAGCCTGCCGGAAATTGGCGATGCATTTGGGGGAAGGGATCACACTACCGTTTTGCACGCATGCAGGCGCATTGAAGAACTCAGGGAAAGTACAGTGAGCATCAGCGAAGATTACCGTAACCTATTACGATCGCTTACATCATGACCCTACTGGTGCCGGACCCGCATACTTCATGAAATTCTCCATTGATAGAGCGGCTCTGTTAGATCCGCTGCAGATTGTGTCGAATGTCGTCGAACGAAGACAAACGCTTCCTATTCTCGCAAATTTATTGCTCATTGCTGATGCCGGTTCTGGTAGCAACGGTCTTACATTGACAGGTACCGATCAGGAAGTGGAGCTTAGTGCGCGAACGAGCCTGCTGCAAATTGAGGAACCGGGCGAAATTACGGTACCTGCAAGAAAGTTGCTGGACATTTGCCGGAGTTTACCTGAATCCGCCGTTTTGGATTTTAGAATAGACGGCAGTCGACTTGGCGTGGAAAGCGGGCGGTTCAAATCGCACCTGGCAACATTGCCAGCGATCGACTTCCCCAAGGTCGAAATGGAAAATATAGAGGTTGAGTTTTCTGTTTCGGCGCAAGCGCTGCATGGGCTTCTGGATAAGACGAGTTTTGCCATGGCACAGCAGGATGTCAGGTACTTCTTCAACGGACTGCTGTGTGAAACGACACCTGACCTGGTTAGATTTGTCGCCACTAATGGGCAACGTCTGGCGACCAGTTACCTGGAGAATATTCGAACAGGGGAGGATACAAGACAATTTATTGTGCCGCGAAAGTCCGTGAGTGAGCTATTCAGACTCATACCAGATGACGCTGATCAGGATGTTGAAATACGATTTTCGAGTAACCACCTGCAGGTACGCTGCGGGGATGCGAACCTTACCACGAAGTTGATTGATGCCACTTACCCTGATTATACCCGAGCGATTCCAGACCGTGGCGACAAGGTTTTGGTCGGTGACCGCCAGGAAATCAGGGAAGCACTCATCCGAACAGCCATACTGTCAAACGAGATATACAAGAATGTCCGGCTAAGGCTGGAATCGGGAAAACTTGAGATGCATTCGAACAATCCAGCGCAGGAAGAAGCAGAAGAATCAGTATCGGTAGACTATGATGGGGCATCACTGGAAATAGGCTTCAACGTGAGTTACCTCATTGATGCACTTTCTGTCATAAGTGGGGAGAAGGTTGAGATAACCTTCAGCGATTCAGATAGCGCCTGTTTATTGGCCAGCCCAGATGATATAAACTCGATCTATGTCATTAGTCCGATGGTATTATAGCTGGCACCCGGTGTTTGTAAGCGCTCGCTAACTCTCTAATGTCAGTTCTATATCAGATATGGAAAGTTGAAATGGATACCCTATGAAATTTTCGATTAATCGTGAAGTGCTGTTAAGACCCTTGCAGCAAGTGGCAGGCGTCGTTGAGCGAAGGCAGACCCTGCCCGTATTGGCGAATGTATTAGTGCAGGTAACAGAAAATGAATTAGCAATGACGGGCACTGATCTTGAAGTGGAGTTGGTTGCCAGGGTCGGTTTAACAGGTGCCGTAGGCGGTGATGTTACGGTACCTGCGAGAAAGCTGATGGATATCTGTCGCGAGTTACCGGAGAAGGCAGATATTGAGTTTGAACTTATAGAGCAGCGGCTTGAAATTAAGTCTGGCCGGTTCAAATCCACATTATCGACGTTGCCAGCAATAGATTTTCCCTCGGTCGACAAGTCTGAAGCGGAAATGACCGCCTCGATTAACATCAAGGCGTTTAAGAAGCTACTTGACAGTACTAGTTTTGCGATGGCTCAACAGGATGTTCGATATTTTTTAAATGGTATGCTGATTGAAGTTGGCAGTGGTTATGTCAAGTCAGTCGCCACCGACGGCCATCGGCTGGCCATGAGCAGCATCGAGACAGAGTCAACTAGTGATAAAGTTTATCAGGTTATTGTGCCCAGAAAGGGGGTCATCGAGCTGCAACGCCTGCTAGGTGAGTTGGAGGACGAGGTTGAGATATCCATTGGCGCTAATCACCTTTGTGCTTCATCAGCAGAATATACACTAACAACCAAGTTAGTCGATGGCCGGTTCCCGGACTACGATAGGGTTATCCCCAAAAATGGTGATAAGGTCATCCACGCTAACCGACAGGAATTGAGGCAAGCGCTGAATCGTACTGCCATCTTGTCAAATGAGAAGTTTCGAGGCATTCGAGTCAATTTTAGCGATAACAATATTAAGTTGTCAGCCAATAACCCGGAGCAAGAGCAGGCGGAAGAGACAGTGACGGTTGAATATGATGGCGATGAGCTAGAGATAGGCTTTAACGTGGGTTACCTGCAAGACGTATTGGGCGTACTTGAAAGTGATCGTGTACGAATTACAGTACACGATGCGAACAGCAGTGCGCTGCTGGAGGACCCGGATAAAGAAGATGCTATCTATGTCGTTATGCCAATGAAGTTGTGAGAAGAACCTAATGAGCGCCAGGCATGAGCCTTGTACGACTTGATATAACGGGTATCAGGAATATTCAACACGCCAGCCTGGTACTAGATCCGAAGTTAAACCTCGTCGTCGGCCAGAATGGCAGCGGTAAGACCAGTGTCCTTGAAAGTATCTATTTTCTGGGTTCTGCGCGGTCATTCCGTAATAATAGCGTTGAACCACTCATATCGAACTCCCTGGATGAATGTCTGGTGAGGGGAGAGGTAGAATCCGGCGGTCACCTGCACACCGTCGGTGTGCAGAGAAATCGCGGTGGATCAAGAGTCATTAGAATAGATGGTGATGATGTTAAGCGAGCGACAAATCTGGCGAGTTTATTACCAATACTCCTGCTGGGATCCGGCACCGTCAATCTATTGTTAGGTCCGCCGGGACAAAGGCGTCGTTTTCTGAACTGGGGATTGTTTCACGTGGAACCATCCTTTTCCCAGGTGTGGGAGGGGGCAAATCGATGTTTGAAGCAGCGCAATGAAGTATTGAGGAAAAATGGTTCCGATGATGAGTTAGAGACCTGGACGAGGGAATTAGTGGACTACTCTGAGCGACTGGACGTCTCCCGTCATGAGTACATGCGAACTTACGAAGCGGTTTTTCGAGAGAATTGTAAATTGCTGACAGAGTTATCGAATATCTCCTGTCAGTATTATAGGGGATGGGGAGACGACAGTACGCTGAGTGATTTGTACCGGAAAGATAGGGCGATTGATCGAAAAAGAGGTTTTACACAGAGGGGCTTTCAGCGTGCAGATGTTAGAATAAGAGTTAATGGGGAAGAGGCGGTAAATACTTGTTCCCGCGGAGAATTGAAAGTGCTTTCCTGGGCCATGCTATTAAGCCAGGGAGCAATGTTAGAAAGTGGTGCAGCCGGGGATCTACTTTATCTCGTCGACGATATGAGTGCTGAATTAGATGAGCAACATCGTGATCGGATATGCCGCTATCTGAAATCAACTGGAAATCAAATAGTAGCAACGGGTATAGAGCAGCTAAGCCTGGTGGCATCATGGAAAGCTCAGGAACAGAAATTGTTTCACGTGGAACATGGCAGTTTGAAACATGAGGAGAAATTAAATGGCGGATGATAGAACTTACGATTCCAGCAGCATTAAGGTCCTGAAGGGACTGGATGCCGTAAGAAAAAGGCCCGGTATGTTCATTGGCGATACAGATGATGGAACCGGATTGCATCATATGGTGCAGGAACTGGTTGATAACGCCATTGACGAGGCCCTGGAAGGTTACTGTTCGAATATCGAGGTTATTATCCATCCCGATGAATCCGTCACGGTAATAGATGATGGACGCGGCATTCCCACATCCATCCATGAAGAAGAAGGTATCTCAGCAGCCGAAGTGATTATGACCGTGTTACACGCCGGTGCAAAGTTCGATGACAGCAATTATAAGGTTTCCGGCGGCTTACATGGGGTTGGGGTATCAGTGGTTAATGCACTATCGAGCGAGCTTATTTTAACAATCTGGCGAGAAGGAAAGGTCTGGGAACAAGTCTATCATGATGGTGTTCCAGACGCGCCGCTCAAAGCAGTGGGTGAATCAGATCAAACAGGCACCAAATGCAGGTTTAAGCCATCACCAGTTACGTTTACCAATATCGAATTCCACTATGACATCCTGGCCAAACGTCTAAGAGAGTTGTCATTCCTTAATTCAGGCGTAGTAATACAGCTATTGGATGAACGAACTGGCAAAACTGAAACATTTCAGTACGACGGGGGATTAGAATCGTTTATTGAGTACTTAAACCGTAATAAAACACCGATAAGCGAGATATTCCATCTGCAAACAGAACGCGAACAGGACGGTATTTCTGTCGAAGTCGCCATGCAGTGGAATGATTCATACCAGGAGAATCTGTACGCTTACACCAACAATATCCCCCAGGGTGATGGAGGAACGCATTTGCAAGGTTTTCGATCTGCGTTGACACGGACACTCAATAACTATATTGAGAGAGAAGGCCTGGCAAAGAAATCGCAAGTGAATACAACCGGGGACGATGCCAGGGAAGGATTAACGGCCATCATTTCCGTTAAAGTCCCGGAACCGAAATTTTCAAGCCAGACGAAAGATAAACTGGTGTCTTCAGAAGTTAAACCTGCGGTCGAACAAGAACTGGCCAAATACCTTTCTGACTATTTACTGGAGAATCCACAGGAAGCAAAATCGATCGTTCAAAAGATGATCGATGCAGCCAGGGCAAGAGAAGCGGCCCGAAAAGCCCGGGAGATGACCCGGCGTAAAGGTGCACTCGATATTGCCGGATTACCGGGAAAACTGGCAGATTGCCAGGAAAAAGATCCGGCACTATCAGAAATCTACCTGGTGGAGGGCGATTCAGCGGGTGGTTCCGCAAAGCAGGGCAGGGACCGGAAATACCAGGCTATCCTGCCGCTAAAGGGTAAAATTCTTAATGTAGAGAAGGCACGATTCGATAAGATGTTGTCCTCGGTGGAAGTTGGAACGCTCATTACAGCGCTGGGCTGTGGTATTGGCCGCGATGAATTTGACGCGGATAAATTGCGCTACCATCGCATCATTATTATGACGGACGCTGATGTCGACGGCGCTCATATCAAAACGTTGTTATTAACGTTCTTCTTCCGGCATATGCCGGAACTGATTGAACGAGGCCATGTTTTAATCGCACAACCCCCCCTGTACAAGGTCAAGCGAGGAAAACAGGAAAAATATATTAAAAATGAGAGTGAATTAACCGCCTATGTACTGGAACTCGCCCTGGCCGATGCTTCGCTCATTCCAGCCGAGGGCGGCGAGGAGTTAAAGGGCACCGAACTGCGAGAACTGGCAGAGACCTACTATCAAATTCAAGATCGCATGAAACGTCTGGACAGGGTATACCCACTCATCGTTCTTGGGCAGCTAATATATCTGCCGGGATTGCTGGTTGTCGACCTGGAGAATGAAACAAACGTACAAAACTGGCTGGACCAGTTAGAGGCTCGCGTGCTGGAACAAAATACGCAGCGCACTGAATACCTGTTTAAACTCAATGAAGATCCTGAGCGGCACCTTTTCTATCCATCCATTACCGTTGTCAATCACGGCTTGGAACGAGAATATGAACTGGGTCGTGACTTCTTTGCTTCAGCTGACTACCGGGAATTTGTCGACTTTGGTGAACAATTAAGCGGGCTGATATCTGATAGTGGTGTGGTGAAGAAGGGTGAGAAATCAGAACCGGTACAATCACTGGCGTCCGCACTGGAATGGTTGCAGGCAGAGGCAATGCGCGGCCAGTCAAGACAGCGGTTTAAAGGACTGGGTGAGATGAATCCGTCACAGCTCTGGGAAACCACCATGGACCCATCATCGAGGACCATGCTTCGAGTCACCATAGAAGATGCGATTGCTGCAGATCAGATATTCAACACCCTGATGGGCGACCAGGTGGAGCCCAGACGTCAATTTATTGAAGAGAATGCCCTCGCTGTCGCGAATCTGGATATTTAACCTATCCCTTTGATTTATAAAGTTATTTCGTTCTTAGCGAAAGCGAGAAGATTGCTGAATACGTGGATAAGGTGAGGCGCCTCTGCACTCGTTGTTCTACCGTTACCTGTTAGCACGAGCACCGGCCGGCATCCTGCTGCTTCGGCAGCCTGGAGATCTTTGAGCGAATCTCCAACAAAAGCAACATCCACATCCCGGTCCGCAAATTCTACGCCGGATTCACTGCCAATTTTGTTTAACATACCCGGTGATGGCTTTCGATAGGGACAATTATCATCAGGATGATGAGGGCAATAGTGGATGCCGGAAACTTTGCCACCGGCCCTGGATACTTGCTGCAGCAATTTTTTGTGTATATCCAGGAGCTGGGATTCGGTGAGTTTACCGCGGGCAATTCCTGCCTGGTTGGTGGCGATGTAGACACGGTAGCCATGGTGATGCAGCAGTGCGATGGCTTCCAGGCTACCGTCGATGGGGATCCATTCATCTGGGTTTTTTATGTAGTCAACAGAATCTTCGTTAATGACACCATCCCGATCGAGAATGACAATTCGATTTTTCTGATGATTCTCGTCCATGGATTAAAAGCCCGGGATCAGGACTGTAGGCGTGAAAAATCTGCGACTTCGAGAAAAATCGTCCTTAGCCCTACCAGCATTGAAAGTCGATTGTTCCTTAACTTCTTGTCATCTGCCATCACCATGACATCATCGAAGTACTGATCTACACGTGGTTGTAATTTCGCCAGGCGTAAGAATTTTTCCTCGTAACCTAAGTGATCATTCTCAAAAGCCTGCTTGATGTCCATCATCTCTGCCGCCAGCTTGCGCTCAGAGTCCTCCAGGAAAAAGGCTGGATCCGGTTCAGTAGCCGTGTCGAATTTCGCTTTTTTCAAGATATTGGATACACGTTTATTGGCAGCGATAAGATTTGGCGCCTGCTGATGTTGGCGAAAGGCCTGCATGGAATGAATTCGCTGATCCGCTTCCAGTAGATTTGAAATGCCGATCCTGCTGTGGCGCACCGCATTGAAGACGTCATGGTCGATGCCCCTGTCCGCATACCAGTTGGCCAGTCTCTCAAGAATGTATTCAAATACCCCGGTCGATGAATTTCCTTGTTCGTGGAAGTTTAAGGAAGCCTCGAGGCACTCACCAAGATCGAGGGATAGTTGATTTTCGATACAAATTCGGATGACACCAATCGCCTGCCGACGCAGCGCAAATGGATCGCGTGATCCAGAAGGAGGTTGGCCAATGGCGAATAAACCCACGAGTGTATCGAGTTTGTCTGCGAGCGCGACGCAACTTCCTACCGTGTCTGAAGGGAGATTGCCGCCCGAATGCGTTGGCAGATAGTGTTCCCGGATAGCCTGACAGATGACCGGAGACTCACCGTCATGCCTGGCATAGTAGCTCCCCATTATGCCCTGTAAATCAGGAAACTCATTCACCATATCGGTGACCAGGTCGGCTTTACAAAGTAGCCCGGATCGTCGGCATGCCGCTTCATCTGCCTCAAGCTTCGATGCGATAAAACCTGCCAACGTCGAAATTCGTTGTGCTTTCTGATGGAATGTACCGAGTTCAGACTGGAAAACAACATTTTTCAGTTTAGACAGTTTATCTTCCATCGAAGTGGAAGCATCTTTCTTGAAGAAAAAGGACGCATCGGACAGACGTGGGCGAATTACTCGCTCGTTTCCGGCTATTACCGTTTTAGGATTTTTACTTTTGATATTGGCAATGGTTATAAAATTGGGCAGCAACTGTCCTTTATCGTTAGTTAGATGAAAATATCGCTGATGTTTTTTCATCGCAGAAATGAGTACTTCTTCCGGAATTTTCAAAAACGATTCATCAAAAGTCCCGGCGAGTGCACAGGGCCACTCTACCAGCGAAGTAACTTCCTCCAGCAGTTGTTCGTCCAGTTGAAGGTTGCCTTTCAATTTTTTAGCTTGTCTTTTTAGCTGCCGGACAATTTGTTGTTGGCGCTGCTCAAAATCGGCAATCACTGAAGCCCCTTCGAGCGTTTGCAGGTATTTATCACTGCTCGCTATTTCAACATCTGCAGCGGACATAAATCGATGCCCCCTGGTGGTTCGTCCCGTCTGCTGACCTAAAATTACTGCCGGTACGACTTCTTCACCATGCAACAAAATCACCCAGTGAACGGGTCGCACGAATTCAAACCGGTTGCTGCCCCAGCGCATTCTCCTGTCAATTGGCAGATTGGCTAATGATTTCTCAATGATTTGTTCAATTTCCTGGCGCAGGTATTTGCCCTCTTTCTTGCCGCGGTATACAAGCCATTCACCTTTTTCGGTATCGAGCCTCTCCAGGGTTGTTAGATCCTCAATGGCGCAGGAACGGGCAAAACCTAGCAGCGCCTTTGTTGGCTTACCAGCCTCATCGTAGGCGGCGCTGACGGAAGGTCCCTTCCTTTCAATCTGCTGGTCATGCTGTTTTTCGGCAAGCTTTTCAATGACAACAGCCAGCCGGCGCGGAGTGGAGTAACTCTTTGTAGCCGCGAATGAAAAACCAGCGGCTTTTAACTCATCGGCAAGATTCTGTTCCAGACTCAACATCAGTTGTTTGAGAGATTTGGGTGGAAGTTCCTCGGTACCAATCTCCAGAAGCAGGGAGTCAGTTCGCATTGGCAACTTGCTTCAACACAAAATCCCGGGCTGCTTTATCGGCCAGGGGAAAGCCCAGCTTCTGGCGTGACTCGAAATAGGCTTGCGCGACGCCGCGCGACAAGGCGCGAACTCTCAGGATGTAGCGTTGCCTCTCGGTAACTGATATTGCGTGACGCGCATCCAGCAGGTTGAATATATGAGATGCTTTTATGACATATTCGTAGGCCGCCAGCGGCAGATTAACGCCCAGTAGACGGCTGGTTTCTGCCTCGAAGAAATCAAATTGTGAGAACAGGCCTTCAACATTGGACTCATCGTAGTTAAAGGTCGACATTTCCACTTCATATTGATGGTAAACATCGGCGTAGGTAACCACATGTCTGCCGGACTGTGTCCAGATGAGCTCCTTAAAATCTTCTACACCCTGAAGATATAGTGCCAGGCGTTCAAGACCATAAGTTATCTCTCCCATCACCGGATAACATTCAATCCCACCGACCTGTTGAAAGTAGGTAAATTGAGTGATTTCCATACCATCCATCCAGACTTCCCAGCCTAGCCCCCATGCGCCAAGCGAGGGTGACTCCCAATTGTCTTCCACAAACCGGATGTCGTGAACCATTGGGTCGATGCCCAGGTGGCGAAGTGACGCCAGGTAGAGTTCCTGGAAATTATCCGGTGATGGTTTCATCACGACCTGGTATTGATAATAGTACTGGTAGCGATTGGGATTCTCCCCGTATCGACCGTCCCTTGGTCTTCGACAGGGTTGGACGTAAGCTGCCTGCCAATTTTCCGGGCCAATCGCCCGTAGAAAAGTAGCTGGGTGAAAAGTACCAGCGCCAACTTCCATATCGTAAGGTTGCATTAGTACACAGCCCTGGTCAGACCAGTACGCCTGGAGAGACAGTATCAGCTTCTGAAATGTATCGACATTGGCCATCGAGCCATACCCCGGCGAAAAAGTGCGTAAGTATACCTGCATTTGGATTTATCGCGAATGCCCTGGTCACAGGTTACTCTCGCCTTTACCGGCGATCTTGCTGAACCCAGTTTTGGCAGGTTTCCCAGTGACTGTGGATAAGGGGTCAAGGTGTTATCAGGGAGGCATGACGGTAAACTATACAATGAAGTTGAATATCAGGTAGTGGGAAATGATAACCCGGGATCGATGTGGCTGGTGCGAAGGAAGCGAACTCTACGAGTTATATCACGATAACGAGTGGGGAGTACCGCTATATGATGAAAATCGGCTGTTCGAGTTTCTTCTTCTCGAGGGTGCCCAGGCAGGATTAAGCTGGATTACGGTATTGAATAAGCGTGAGAATTACCGCGAGGCGATGGATGGTTTCAACGCAGAAAAGATAGCAGCCTATGGAGAGGTTAAGAAACAACAGTTGCTCCGTAATAGCGGTATTATCAGAAACCGCCTGAAAATTGACAGTGCCATAAAAAATGCGAGCGCCTTTCTGGAATTTGAGCACAAGGAGATTGGCTTTGCGGATTTCCTTTGGTCATTCGTTGATCACAAACCGGTTCAGAATTGTTTCAGGACCCTTGACGAGGTCCCGGTCAGCACGGCTGCATCAGAAGCCATGAGCAAGGCATTAAAAAAGTTGGGATTCAATTTTGTTGGCGAAACGATTTGTTATGCATTTATGCAGGCAACGGGCATGGTAAATGATCACCTGGTTACCTGTTATCGCCGGGAAGATTGCATGGACCTGGCGGGTTAACCCGATGTTGGGTCGAATCATAGAATCGTGTTTGTGGGTTCTATCCCGGTTGCCCCGCGGAGCGAGCCAGTTCCTGGGTCGGTTGATTGGACGTCTCAACTGGTTGTTCAAAACCCGGTCATACCAGGTGACCCATGCGAACTTGAGTCTCTGCTTTCCTGATATGGAAAAAGGCGAAAGAGAATACCTGGAACAGCAGAGTTTGATGAACACCGGCCAGACATTGATGGAAATCCCGGCGGCGTGGCTTGCGAGCCCGGAGCAGTTGGGCCAATGGATCAACAGAATCTCAGGTGAGCACCTCCTGGACACGGCCATCGCTGAGGGTAAGGGGGTGATTATTCTCCTGCCTCACATTGGTAACTGGGAGTTGTTTAATCTCTACTATTCTGCCCGTGGGAAAATGACCGCCCTATATCAACCTCCGCGAAAAGCGTATCTACGGGAAATGATGAAACGAATACGCCATCGTTTCGGCAATGAACTGGTGGCAACCAATGCCAGGGGCATTACCAGGCTCTATCGGAGACTTGAAGAAGGTGGCACGGTTATCGTTCTGCCGGACCAGGTTCCTGCCAGCGGAATCTATGTTCCCTTTTTTGGCGTTGATGCGCTATCGGACAAATTGATCAGTCGTTTGGTTCAGAAAACAGGCGCGAGGGTGGTCGCGGCGACTGTCACCCGGCTTGAAAACGGCCAATTCGAGGTTGGAATAAAGGCCGCGGACGATACTATCTATTCAGATGATATTGTAACGTCGGTCAGGGCAGTGAATAAAACAGTGGAAGACTGTGTGCGGGAAATCCCGGCGCAGTATCAGTGGGAATACAAACGTTTTCGTGAACGACCGGCTGGACAGAAAAAGGTCTATCGTTTCAATAAACCTGAAGCCTTCCATTAGGCGCATACTGTCATTTCATTGGTGTCGTTGTTGTTGACACTAACTCTCTGAATTAAAAGAAGCGATCAGCAAAGCAAAGCCGCCTCTATGGAATATGCAGGTCAATGCTATTTCTGCCAGAACATGGGTGAAAAGAGAACGAGGATGGTGAATATCTCCAACCGGCCGAGAATCATGGCGAAACAGAGGAGCAGTTTCGCGCTGTTAGTAATATCCCCATAATGTAGTGCAACATCACCGAGTCCCGGTCCCAGGTTGTTAATCGCTGCGCCCACTGCCGAGAAAGCGGTAAGAAAGTCCAATCCCGTTGCTATGAGCGCCAGGTGCATAAAAAGAAAGAGAATGACATAGATGGAAAAGAAGCCCCAGATGGCCTCAATGACATTGGGGGTTACCCGCTGTTTGTTGACTTTTATGGGGAAGACAGCATTAGGGTGGATCAGGCGATGGATTTCACGCAGCCCCTGTTTGATGATTAGCAAGACACGTATTATCTTCATGCCACCGCCGGTTGAACCAGCACAGGCGCCAGTGAAAGCGCCAAAGAAAATAAAGAACGGCAACATACCGGGCCATTGGCTGAAGTCGGTGGTTGCAAATCCCGTCGTCGTGAAGATGGAGACGACCTCGAAGATGGCCAGTCGAAATGCGGTCGGGCCCTCATAGGCATCAGCAGCGACCAACAGTAATGTCACGGCAATCGTTGAAACCAGCAGGATGAGCAGATAGAACTTTACCTCGTCATCCTTGAAATAATGGCTGATCGACCTGTCCCTTGCGGCGAAGAAGTGTAGTCCAAAATTCATGCCGGAGATAATCATGAAGACAATTGCGACTGACTCAATAACCGGTGAATTAAAGTATCCGATGCTGGCATCGTGGGTTGAGAAGCCGCCAATCGCCACGGTAGAAAAACTATGGCAGATCGCATCGAATATGCTCATTCCGGCCATCCAATAGGACAGGGCACAGATGGTTGTTAGCCCGAGATAGATAGACCACAAAGCGACTGCGGTTTGCTTAATTCTGGGGGTAAGTTTGCTGTCTTTTACAGGGCCGGGTGTCTCGGCGCGGTACAGCTGCATTCCGCCAATGCCCAGCATTGGCAAAATGGCAACGGCCAGGACGATAATGCCCATACCGCCCAGCCACTGTAGTTGTTGTCTGTAGTAGAGGATCGATTCAGGCAGGTTGTCCAACTCGGCAATGACCGTGGCACCGGTAGTGGTCAGACCGGAAAAGGATTCAAACAACGCATCTACAACACTAAGCCCGGCACCTGCCGTTTCGAGAAAAGGAATACTGCCGAATGTGCCAAGCGCCAGGTAGAAGAGAACTGTCACCAGGAACCCGTCCTTGGTTCGCATCTCGTTCCTGAATCTCCGAAATAGTAACCACAGGGCAAAACCAACGGCAAATGTGAAGATAAAGGCATCAACGAAGATATGCGAGGCATCGTCGGAAAACACCCAGGACACCAACAGGGGTGGCAACATGGTCAGGCTGAATATCATCAGAAGACTGCCCAGGATGCGAAAGGCGATTCCGAAATGCATGGGCTAGAAAAAGCTGAGAGGTGCTTGGAACAGTTTTTCGACCTCCCGGATGCGGCTCTTGTCGACCAGAAAAAGAAGCAGGTGATCGTCGGGTTTTACCACGATGTCATCATGGGCGATCAGTACATCCTTACCTCGAACAATGGCGCCGATGGTCGTACCGACCGGCAGTTCGATGTCTCCCAGTGTGCGGCCGATAACTTTAGAGCTGGTTTCATCACCATGGGCAATTGCCTCGATCGCTTCGGCGGCACCGCGGCGCAGTGCATGGACCTTGACAACATCGCCGCGGCGGATATGGGTGAGGATTGAACCCAGGGTTGCCTGCTGGGGTGATATCACGATATCAATATCATGTCCCTCAATCAGGTCTCCATAGGCGGGATTGTTAACCAGTGTGATGACTTTGCGAGCGCCGAGACTTTTAGCTAACAGCGATGACATAATGTTAGCCTCATCATCGTTGGTCACTGCACAGAATACATCAGCATCTTCGATATTTTCTTCCAGGAGTAATTCGCGATCTGAAGCATTACCGGCCAGGACGATGGTTCGATGTAGGGTTTCTGACAATTCGTAACATCTCTGCCTGTCGCGTTCGATGATTCGAACACCATATTTTTTTTCGATTAATTTCGCCAGCCCCTGGCCGATATGACCACCACCGGCAATCACTATGCGTTTATTGGGTCGCTCCGTTCGGCGCAATTCGCTCATCACGCTCTGAATATCATTTGCTGCGGCGATAAAAAACACCTCATCGTCGGCTTCGATCACCGTGGTGCCCTCAGGAATGATGGGTCGGTTCTTGCGGAAAATTGCTGCCACCCTGGTATCGACCATCGGCATATGTTTTCGAATATACCGCAGTTCCTGGTCCACCAGTGGGCCGCCATAATAGGCTTTCACGCACACGAGCTGGACCTGCCCATCTGCAAAGTTCATCACCTGCAACGCGCCCGGATTATCAATCAATCGTTTTATGTCCTGGGTAATGAGGTCTTCAGGATTCACGATGTAGTCAACGGGCATATCCTTGTCTCTGAAGATACCACCGTCAGTCAGGTAAGCCCTGGAACGAATGCGTGCAATTTTTGTCGGCGTATGAAAAATGGTGTGGGCAACCTGGCAGGCGACCATATTGACTTCATCACTATTGGTGACAGCGATAAGCATATCCGCATCTTCAGCCCCGGCTTGCCGCAGAACGTCCGGGTGTGATGCCAGCCCCCTGAGGGTACGTATATCAAATCGGTCCTGTAGTTCACGCAAACGATTGCTGTCGGTATCAACAACAGTGATGTCACTCGCTTCCTTCGTCAGGTTTTGCGCGAGGTTACTACCTACTTCACCCGCGCCAAGTATGATTATCTTCATGGTCAGGCAGACCCCTCATTGCTCACTAGCGGTTCCTTTGCATCAATTTTACGTAGATGCGCAAAATAAAAACCATCATGTGCGCCGCTGGTGGGAAGTAACTGAAAGCCAGTATCGAAGTTAACGCCGCCGTCAACATGGATGGGCAGTATTTCCACGTCCTGACGTTGATGAATAAATTTTCTTAACACTCCCTCATTTTCTTCGGGAAGCACCGAGCAGGTTGAATACAAGATATCCCCTCCTTGTTCCAGCAGTGCCCAGGCAGCGTTGAGTAGCTTGAATTGCACCGCGCACAGCTTATCAATATCTGAATTTCTACGCAGCAATTTAATATCCGGGTGCCGACGGATTATGCCTGTCGCAGAACAGGGTGCATCCAGTAATATTTTTTTGAAGGTGCGATCCTTGATCTCGAGCAGGTCTGAATTAGTTAGCTCGCAGCTTAGGCCGAGCCTTTTCAAGTTTTCTTTCACTGAGTTTAGTCGATTGCGATCTTTATCGTTGGCAACCAATTCGATGGATGAATTGGCTTCCAACAAATGACATGTTTTTCCGCCTGGTGCCGCGCAGGCGTCGAGAACGGTATCACCCGGGCGGGTCACCATTAAGTGCGCAGCTAATTGGGATGCTTCATCCTGAACACTGACTAAACCGACGTCGAAACCGGGCAGTTGATCTACAGAACAGGGTACTTCCAGAACGATAGAGGAATCCACGAGCGAACCCGGGCCCGCCTCGATGTTGTTGTTGGCTAATAAGCCGAGGTATTTCTGCCTTGTTGTTCTGAGTTTGTTAACCCGAAGTACCATCGGGGGTTGCTCATTGTTGACGCTAATGATCTGATCCAGGGATTCAGGCCATGCATTACCGATTCGATCCACAAGCCAGGCAGGATGGTTGGTTTGCACCTCGATAGAGGTCTCGCTCAGTTCATCAAGGCTCTCTCTCTGTCGGATATAACTGCGCAGGACGGCATTGATGAGTGCTTTAGCCCACTTCTTTTTGAGGTTGCCGCTTGTCTCCACAACAGCATTGACACTTGCGTGAGCGGGCCTCTTTAGTGATCTAATACTGTAGATACCACAATATAAAAGAAGTTTTAGATCTGTATGTTTTGAGGGTAATGGTTTATCCAGCAGGCTGGTCGTCAAATGCTCCAGGGTGTAGAAATCACGGATAACACCGTAAATAATCTGCCGTGCAAGGGGGGTCGCGGCGACATCCAGGCTATTCTCCATACTTTTTCCGTCAACGACAATCTGCAGTAGTGTCGAGACGGCGTGTTCGTATTCTTGCATTAGGATCCTAGGAAAATCGCTTACCGGGAGCGACAAGTTCACGCCTGGCATTCATAAGGTCTGCACCGCTTAAAATAGTCCCTTTGCCCAGGGGCAACTGAATTGCAGAAACCAGGAGTATGCCGTTGCCACAAGCGACCTCAATACCGTTCCTGGAAAGATTCAAAACCTCGCCTGGCGGTCTCCCGGACTTGCCGGGCAGGTTGCTGGCTTGCCATATTTTAACTCGCATCGTGTCGAGGCATGTGAAGGCCACAGGATCTGGATTAAACGCGTTGATTTGCCGGGTGATGTCGAGACTCGATGAAGACCAGTCGATCTTGCCCTCAGACTTCTCAATTTTTTTTGCATAGGTTATTCCGGACTCTTCCTGCGGAACCGGGATGACCGTTCCCTGGTCAATTTTGTCGATGACCTGCAACAAGGCAATACTCCCGGTTTCGGCTAGCCTCTGGCTGAGCGTGGCGCTGGTATCATCCTCATTGATGGCAACTTTTTCACAAAGCAGCAGATCACCGGTATCGAGGCCGGCATCCATTTGCATAATACAGATGCCGGTTTCTGTATCACCTGCGAGGATTGAACGCTGAATGGGTGCCGCTCCTCTCCATCGGGGCAGCAGCGAGGCGTGTACATTGATACATCCTCTGGTCGGTCTATCAAGTACGTCTTTTCTTAGAATCTGGCCATAAGCAACAACAATCAACAGGTCAAAGACCAGGTCTGACATATCAGTGGCCCTGAGGCGGACAGGTTGCAGGAGATCTAATTCCTGATGAAGTGCAAACTGTTTTACGGGGCTGGGGACGTGCTTTTTGCCCCTTTTACCCGGTTTGTCGGGTTGAGTGATGATCGCGACAACCTCATGCTTTGATTCAACCAGGGCCGAGAGGTGATCAACCGCAAACTGCGGTGTGCCTGCAAAAAGGATTTTCAAGCAATCAAGCCCTTTGCTTTTGCAGCTTTTGCAGCTTTTTGCGAATTAACTGCCGTTTGGTTGGCGAAATGTAATCAACAAAGAGTTTACCCTCCAGGTGGTCCATTTCATGCTGTATACAAACCGCAAGGAAATCCTCCGCCTGCATGGTGAAAGGGTTGCCTTCACGATTAATCGCGTTGATCACTATCCTGCTGCTGCGGACCACAGGTTCCCAGAAACCCGGCACGGAGAGGCACCCCTCTGAAGTTTCGATTTCACCTTCCTGTTCCTCTAATGTGGGATTGATCAGGATAAGCGGTGATTTCTTCTCTTCAGAGACATCCAGAACGATCATTCGTTGATGAAAATTCACCTGGGTTGCGGCGAGACCGATACCTGGCGCTTCATACATGGCATCAAGCATTTTGTCAGCCAGGCTGATGAGTTTTCCAGTAACTTCTTTTACAGGTTTTGCTTTGGAGCGCAAACGAGGATCAGGAAATTCCAATATCTCTAATGGCAGCATGTGGTTCCGACGAATACCTCTAGTAATAGTGCAACTTGTGCTGCTAAGATTATGATCATACAGAAATTTCAGCCTCCTACGCTAGTGATCTGAGGGTGCTGAATTACGATTATTGGTCACATTATATTGTACTCTCTTTGAAGAAGGGATTCGCTTTATGAAGAAATTTCTTCGGTCCCTGGTGTTTTTTATTTTCACTTGTGTGGCTTCCAATTTGATATTTGCTGCCGAGGTGCTTAAAAAAGATCACCCTGATCGATACCTGGTGGTGAAGGGCGATACGCTGTGGGATATCGCCTCTATGTTCTTGAGTGACCCCTGGATGTGGCCGGACATCTGGCATGTCAACCCGGAAATTGAAAATCCACACCTGATTTATCCCGGGGATTTAATATTTCTTAGATTTGTTGACGGGCAACCGCAATTAACCCTGCAACGAGGAGACGAGTCGAGAACGGTTGTGTACAGCCCGGGAGACGGCAACAGGACAGATAAACTAGTACCGAGAGTGCGCGTTTCACCGCTCGTCAACGCCATTCCGGCTATCGCATTCGATAGAATTTCAAGCATGCTCCACCTTGGCCGGATAGTCGACAAACATACACTCGATAAAGCGCCTTATGTGCTGGACAGCATCTCTGGAAGGTTACTGTTTGGAGAAGGCGATACTTTTTACGCAAGGGGCAAGTGGACCGAAGGTACTTCAATTTACGCGGTATACCGCGAGGGTGAGATTTATAGGGACCCCGATACCCATGAGATATTAGGTTATGAGGCAAGGGAACTTGGTACTGCAAAGCTACTGGCGCGAGATGACGTCGTTCGGACGTTTGTACTGACCAGCGTTAAAGAAGAGATCCGACTGGGTGACCGACTGTTACCGACAGAGGAAATACGATTCGAGTCGACTATCTTCCCGACGCCGCCTGAAGATGATGTTAATGGCATCATTATCAGCGTGGTAGGCGGTATGAGTAACGTTGGAAAGTCAGATGTCATTGTTTTCAATCGCGGCCTGAAACATGGGCTTGATGTAGGGACCGTGTTGGCGATTCACAAACGTGGCGCCCGGATAAAAGACCGTTTTGGCGGTGGTAAGGTGACACTGCCTTCCGAAAGAGCTGGCCTGGTGCTGACGGTAAGAAGTTACGAGAAGATGTCTTACGGTTTTGTACTGGAGACAACCATTCCGCTAAAAACAGGTGATCTGGTGCGTAACCCCTGAACAGTTTTAGGGGTTACGACTTGATATTAGACTGGGCAGATATCGGGTCGTGATTTAAGACTTTGGCCATCGCGTTATTCCGCACAACTGTATAAATTTGACCTTCCGCTTTTCATGAAGGTAATCAGCTTGTGCCTGACATTGAGCTTCGTAATCTCCTCCTTCTGTTCAGGATTCTGGCGGACAAACCGGTGCAATTGGCGTCGGTCTTACAAACCGTCGGTTCAGCCAGTGACATTATCGAAAATTCGCCTAAATGTCGTTTGTCGAATCTCCCCGGAGAAATCATAGCGCTTATCAGAAGCCAACTAAACACAGCGCTTTTGCAGCGTGTTGAAAAGGATATGCGATGGTTAAACGCACAAGATCATCATCTGCTGGTTTTAGGTCAAACTGCTTACCCGTCATTACTTGCCCAGATAACTGACCCACCTGTTCTTCTATTTTGCCGGGGCAATCTGGCAGTGTTCGAGTTATTCAAGATTGCCATGGTAGGAAGTCGAAATCCTACCCGTATGGGCATCAAATATGCTGAACAGTTTGCGCAACAACTGGCGTCCCTGGGCATTGCTGTAACCAGCGGATTGGCCGTGGGAATCGATGGGGCCAGCCACCGGGGCGCCTTGTCGGTTGATGGAATCACAATCGCAGTACTTGGATCCGGTTGTGATGTAATTTACCCCGCGAGGCACTCAAAACTTGCGCAGCAGATCGAGGAAAGAGGGTTGATCATCTCCGAGTTTCCTTTGGGCACGCCCGCTTACCCCGTTAACTTTCCCCGCCGTAATCGTGTCGTTACCGGAATGTCGCTAGGTACGCTCGTGGTTGAGGCACAGATAAGAAGCGGTTCGCTGATCTCTGCTCGCCTTGCAATGGAACAGGGCCGGGAAGTATTCGCGCTTCCGGGTTCGATTCAGTCCAGGCAGTCTCGTGGCTGCCACAAGTTAATTCGCGACGGCGCTAAACTCGTCGATAACCTGGGGCAGATTCTTGAAGAACTAGACAGTCTCGCGCAATTTCAATCACAACAGCAGCTTCTGTACCAGAAGACCAATGTCAGCCTGAAATTATCCCCGACCAAGTCCGCAATCATGGCGCTTCTGGGGGCAGAACCCATCGTCCTGGATCAATTGTGCAGCCTCCTTGGGCAAGAAGTTTCGGAATTGCTCGCCGCACTGGTCGAATTGGAGATTGATGGCATTATTGTCAATGATGCAGGCGGTTATTGTCTTGCCTAGCAGGCCGCGGACCGATCCCAGGCACGCTAGTATTCATAGCGGATTCTAGTCCCGCTCGGCTCTCTGGGGCAGGGAATTGTTGAAAGGCAGGCAGGAGTGAGGTAACGTCCGGTTCTTTTTTTAAGGGGAATAGATATGCCCTCGGTCTTTGTCGCCATTCTGATGGGGTCAGATTCTGATCTCCCGGTCATGCAAGCATGTAGTGACCTTCTGGACAATTTTGGCATCCGCTATGAAGTGCGGATTACTTCTGCCCATCGAACTCCTGAGGATACCCGTGATTACGTGCGTGAAGCTGAAAAAAGGGGATGTGCTGTTTTCATCGCGGCAGCAGGGTTAGCGGCTCATCTTGCTGGGGCGGTTGCCGCGCAGACGGTGCGACCCGTCATCGGCGTCCCCATTGATTCAGGTCCACTGCAGGGTATTGATGCGCTGCTTTCCACGGTGCAGATGCCTGGAGGAATACCGGTGGCATGTGTCGCGATTGGAAAATCCGGTGCTAAAAACGCGGCTTACCTGGCTGCCCAGATCCTCGCAACCGGTGATGCCGGGTTGAAAACAGCACTGGAAGAGGAACGGGCGCGCAACGCGGAATTAATCAGGCAGAAAAACAAGGAATTGAACAGCTAGCCTGCGTATTCCGTGAAGAAGATGCAGGCTTAGCAGCGGCTTAAGTGGAAGTCAGTTGATGTTAAATAGATCAGGTTGGCAAACAAATCATCTGGTAAGCCTGGTGCGCAATGGGGGAGTCATTGCCTATCCAACGGAAGGCGTTTGGGGGTTGGGATGTTTACCAGAATCCTTACCGGCAGTTACCAGGATTCTGAGACTAAAGAATCGATCCTGGGAGCAGGGCCTGATACTGGTCGGAGCCTCAATTGAACAGTTCCACCCCTATCTCACGGGACTATCCCAAGATGCTCTCGATGAACTCTATCGCGTTTGGCCCGGCCCGGTAACCTACCTCTTGCCGGATAACGGCTATTGTCCACTCTGGATCAAGGGAAAACATACAACTGTCGCGCTCAGGGTGTCAGATCACCCAATTGTTCAGGACCTTTGTGATCTGCTGGCATCACCCCTTGTATCAACTTCTGCGAATCCTGCGGGGCGCATTCCAGCCAGGAACAGCTTGCAGGTTAGAAAGTACTTTCCCACCGGTATCGATTTTATTGTTCAGGGTAAAGTAGGTGAGTCTGGGGGAGCGAGTGAAGTCAGGAACTTGATTACCGGGTCAATTGTCAGGGCGGGAACATCATGAAAAGTCACAGGCTCGCCGTACTGGGCAATCCTGTATCACACAGTCGCTCGCCGCAGATACATGAAGCCTTTGCGCAGCAGGTCGGCATTGATCTTAGCTACGAGAAAATCGAAGTTCCAGATGGTGAGTTTAACCAGGTGGCGACTGAACTTCTGTCGTTACATTACTCCGGGTTCAATGTCACGCTTCCCTGCAAGGGAGATGCTTTTCGTTTCGCATCTCGCTGTTCGAACTCTGCGCTGCGAAGTGAAGCGGTTAACACCATCAGTATTGTCGATGAGACGCAGATTCTTGGTGACAATACCGATGGCCCGGGTCTGGTTAAGGACATAACGGAGAATCTCGGCTGGCAGATTGAGAACCAGCGAATTCTGGTACTGGGAGCCGGTGGCGCCGTCAGGGGTATTCTCTGGGATTTGTTGCAGGCCTCACCACAAGTGGTGCACCTGTATAATCGAACCGCGGCAAAAGCCGATGTAATTGTTAAAAAGATGGCAGATCCCGGTTTGATCGCTGTGACCAGAGCGTCGCTGGAGCAGGGATATGACCTGGTGATTAATGGTACTTCCGCGGGGCTAGGCGGCGAGGTGCCTGACTTGCCTACGAGCGTATTATGCGGAGATTCCTGCAGTTACGATATGGTATATGGGTCACAGACCACTGCTTTCAATGACTGGTGCCATCGAACATCAGGATGTGAGATTGCTGATGGCCTGGGCATGCTGGTTGAACAGGCGGCGCTATCATTTCAGATCTGGTTTTCGAGAAAGGTGCAGACTGCGCAGGTAATTGCGGTCTTGCGTAATAGCCATTAATCATTATCCTGTGCGTTCTGACGACACCCCTGAATTTAAAAGATACTCCTAATTCGTATCGTTATTGCCTGCGGAAAAGAAGGTGCGCATAGAAGGTGCGGATGATGAGTGCGAAGATAGATCTAGACGAGATTAACCGATGACTAACCCACTACTGAAAGTAAACGAACTGCCACCCTTCGATGAAATAGCCGCCGGGCATGTCCATCCAGCGATTGACAACTTGTTAGCTGAATGTAGATCGGGCATTCAGAAGCTACTCGACGATGGTGCGCAGACCTGGGTTTCCCTCGTACAATCCCGGGATGAATTGGAGGACAGGTTGAACCAGGCCTGGTCACCGGTTAGCCATATGAATTCGGTCGTGAATACCGAGGAGTTGCGGCAGGTTTATAACGAGTGTTTGCCGCAACTGAGTGAATACTCAACAGAAATGGGCCAGAACCTTCAACTGTTCACTGCTTACAAATCAATATCCGAGGCCCCGGCCTATGACGATCTATCAGCCGCACAAAAAAAAGTCGTTGAAAATGCCCTGCGGGAATTCAGGTTATCTGGTATCGAACTCAGCGCAGAGAACAAAGAACGATTTGCAGAAATCAGCAAGACTTTGTCTGAATTAGGCAGTCAATTTAGAGATAACGTGCTTGATGCCACCGGCGCATGGAGCAAATCTATCCTGGAGGTTGAGGACCTGTCCGGTTTGCCTGAAAGTGCACTAGGCCTGGCAAGACAAACGGCAGAACAAAGGGGCGAGCAAGGCTATATGCTAACCCTCGATATGCCCAGTTACTTATCGTTAATGACCTACTGCAACAGTTCGATCTTGCGCAGGGAGGTCTATGAAGCTTTCGTCACCAGGGCTTCTGAAAAAGGCCCGGGGCAAGGCCAGTGGGATAATTCGCAGCTAATGCTGGATATTCTCGCTCTGCGCAATGAGCAGGCCAGCTTGCTGGGTTTCGATAACTTCGCGCAGAATTCATTGGCCATGAAGATGGCAGATTCAACGGACCAGGTGTTTGCATTCCTTGAGGAACTGGCGGCAAAAACAAAACCGGTGGCAGCCAGCGAATATAAGGAAATGTGCGAGTTTGCAAAAAATGAGTACGGGATAGCTGAGCTCAATCCCTGGGACCTTGGCTACTATGCAGAAAAGTTGAAGAAAGCGAAATACGATATTTCTGATGAGGAGTTGCGCCCCTACTTTCCTGCACCAGGGGTCACTGCAGGGATGTTTGAAGTCGTACGGCGCCTCTACGATATTGAGATTGTGCAGGTAACGGATGTAAAAAAATGGCATGAAGATGTTCGCACCTACAACATCCTCAAGGACGGGACTGTTATAGCCCGGTTTTACCTGGACCTTTATGCAAGAAGCAAAAAACAGGGCGGTGCCTGGATGGATGAATGCCGGGTTCGCCGGAAGAGAGCCGATGGAAGTTTGCAGCTGCCAGTGGCCTACCTGACGTGCAATTTTAGCGCACCTCTAGGTGATGATCCGGCGCTGTTAACACACAGGGAAGTCGTGACCCTGTTCCATGAATTTGGCCATGGATTACATCATATGATGACGCAAATCGACTGTGCCGGGGTGTCCGGTATTAATGGTGTCGCCTGGGACGCCGTTGAACTGCCCAGTCAGTTTATGGAGAACTGGTGCTGGCAACGAGAAGCACTGCAATTCATCTCCGGACACTACCAGACGAATGAATCGCTTCCCGATGAGTTGCTGGACAAAATGTTGCGGGCGAAAAACTTCCAATCAGCAATGATGATGCTTCGGCAACTGGAGTTCGCGTTATTCGACTTTCGCTTGCACGTTGAGTTCGATGAATCGAAGGAGAACCAGGTTCAGCAAATTCTGGATTTAGTCCGTGAGCAGGTTGCTGTCGTTCCGGTTTCGCCATTTAACCGTTTCCAGCATGCTTTCTCACACATATTCGGTGGCGGTTATGCTGCGGGGTATTACAGCTATAAGTGGGCGGAGGTCCTGTCTGCAGATGCATTTGCTAAATTTGTCGAGGATGGTATTTTTAATCGCCAGACAGGTGAAAAGTTTCTCTCTACTGTTCTGGAACAAGGTGGTTCGAAGGATGCCATGGATTTGTTCGTTGCCTTCAGGGGCAGGGAACCGAGCGTTGATGCACTTTTGACGCAAGAGGGGATCATCTGATCGGTTTCACATCACAGGGCTTTGCACCAGAGGGCTTTGCATGAGGGGCTTTTCATGAGAGAGGCACAGAAAAAACGATTTATCGCCGGGGTGACTTGTCCATCTTGCAATGGCCTGGACAAAATATACGTCACTGAAGAAGGCGGTGAAGCACTCATGATCTGTAATACCTGCGGTTATAGTAGGTCCCAAAAAAAGTCTCAAAAAAAGCCCCAAAAAAAGTCCCAAAAGAAGAAGAGCCAGGAATGGCAACCCATCAAATTGCCAGATTCTGGTGATTCATCAAGTTGACAGCCTAATTTTTGAAGGGTTACATGGTTGAGAAAAGGTGGGTCGCTGATATACTTGCGTCGCTTTTTGGGGCCTTGATTAGTATTCAGACTTTAAATGCCATTCCATGCACCCTGTAGGAATTGGTATGCAAGCAATAGTCTGTTTGAAATTACAAGAAGAATAGTGTCCAAGTATTAAGCAAATACAAATATTTAGGCGTCGCCCGTGACGGCGCGAACCTGTGCATTTTATTATATGGAGTCACCCTAAGATGGATAGAGCGAAGCGGATTAATTGGCTAGTTGCTTTGTCGCTGCTGCTGATTAGCAATTATGCACTGGCTGATTGGTCGGCGCTGAATATGCGGGAGGGTGTTACCCAGATAAGCCGCGAGATTTATCGCTTACACATGATCGTGTTCTGGGTTTGTGCGGTCATTGCTATCGTGGTTTTTGGTGTAATGATAGTTTCCATGCTCATGCACAGGAAATCCCTGGGCGCCGTACCGGCCACCTTTCATGAAAGCACAAAGCTCGAAATTGTCTGGACCATCCTTCCGATCACGATACTCGTGGTTCTGGCGATACCGGCGACCAGTACACTCCGGTCTATGTATGAGGCGGGCGATTCGGACATCGATATCAAGGTTGTAGGGTATCAGTGGAAATGGCAATACACTTACCTTGATGATGACCCCACCAAGGAAGTCCAATTTATGAGCACCCTGCTCACGCCGCGGGATGAAATTTATAACCGAGCAAATAAGAGAGAACATTATCTCCTGGATGTGGACGAGCCGCTGGTCATTCCGATCAACAAACGCATTCGCTTCCTGATCACTGCCAACGATGTTATTCACTCCTGGTGGGTGCCTGACTTTGCCGTTAAGAAAGATGCAATTCCTGGATTTGTTCACGAATCCTGGACGGTAGTCGATGAGCCGGGTATCTATCGCGGGCAATGCGCAGAACTCTGCGGCAAAGATCATGGTTTTATGCCCATCGTTGTGCGCGCAGTAGAGCAGTCTGAATATGAAAGCTGGTTAGCGGGAAAGCAGAAGCAAGCAAAACTCGCCTACGAAACGGTTGGCAAGCAATGGACCATGGATGAACTGATGGAAACCGGCGAGCAGGTCTACGCCCAGAATTGTATGACCTGCCACCAGGGCAATGGCCAGGGTATACCACCTGCCTTTCCTACCCTGGTTGGGGGAATGACCAGGGGTCCCATAGATGAGCATATCAACATGGTATTACATGGTAAGGCCGGAACCGCCATGCAGGCATTCGGGGTACAGTTGAATCCTGCGCAACTCGCCGCCGTTATCACCTATGAACGAAATGTCTGGGGTAACGACATGGGTGATTTGGTGCAACCCAAAAAGATCAACGAAATGCTAAGCCAGGGCCAGTAGGAGAGAAAGATGAGCGCAGTTATTGAAGAACATCACGACGATCACCATCATGGCCCCGACAAGGGCATCATGCGGTGGGTGTTGACGACTAACCATAAAGATATTGGCACACTTTACCTCTGGCTGAGCTTCATCATGTTTCTGACCGGTGGTTGCATGGCCCTGGTGATCAGGGCGGAGCTATTTCAGCCTGGCCTACAGCTGATTGAACCGGAGTTTTTTAACCAGATGACCACCATGCATGGCTTGATCATGGTATTTGGCGCGGTCATGCCAGCCTTTGTGGGCCTGGCCAACTGGCTGGTACCCATGATGATAGGTGCGCCGGATATGGCACTGCCCAGAATGAATAACTACAGTTTCTGGATTCTGCCTTTTGCATTTTCAATGTTAGTCAGCACCCTGTTTATGGAAGGGGGTGCACCGAACTTCGGCTGGACATTTTATGCGCCTCTGTCGACGGAATATGCACCGCCAAGTGTCACCTTCTTTATTTTTGCGGTCCACCTGATGGGGATTTCATCCATTATGGGTTCGATAAATATCGTGGTGACGATTCTCAATTTGCGTGCGCCAGGCATGAAGCTGATGCAGATGCCATTGTTCGTCTGGACCTGGCTCATAACCGCATACCTTTTAATCGCGGTGATGCCGGTTCTCGCGGGTGTCGTCACCATGATGCTGATGGACATTCATTTTGGCACTGCATTCTTTAGCGCTGCCGGAGGCGGTGACCCGGTTTTGTTTCAACATGTATTCTGGTTCTTCGGCCATCCAGAGGTGTACATCATGATCTTGCCAGCGTTTGGTGTGGTATCAGCCATCATCCCGACGTTCGCGAGAAAGCGTTTGTTTGGATATGACTCGATGGTCTATGCAACGGCTTCCATCGCATTTCTATCGTTTATTGTATGGGCGCATCACATGTTTACGGTTGGTATTCCCATTGCAGGCGAACTTTATTTTATGTATGCCACCATGCTGATCGCGGTGCCAACAGGCGTTAAAGTGTTTAACTGGGTGGCAACCATGTGGCGTGGCTCAATGACTTTTGAAACGCCGATGTTGTTTTCAATTGCGTTTGTCATCCTGTTTACCATCGGTGGTTTATCGGGATTGATGCTTGCCCTGACTCCCGCCGACTTCCAGTACCATGATACCTATTTTGTTGTCGCCCACTTTCACTATGTTCTGGTGCCAGGTTCGGTGTTCTCAATTATGGCGGCGGTCTACTATTGGATTCCAAAATGGACCGGCTATATGTACGATGAGACGCTTGGCAAGACACATTTCTGGTTATCTTTCATCGGTGTGAACGTTCTGTTTTTCCCACAACATTTTGTCGGGCTCGCCGGTATGCCTCGCCGAATTCCAGATTATGCTCTGCAGTTTGCCGATTACAATATGGTTTCCAGCGCGGGTGCATTTCTCTTCGGATTTAGTCAGTTGCTCTTCCTGTTTATCGTGATCAAGACAATCAGGGGTGGTAAGAAAGCCACTGCTGAAGTCTGGGAAGGAGCTCATGGTTTGGAATGGACAATACCCTCACCCGCGCCCTACCACACCTTCACTACCCCTCCGCAGGATTTAACAGAAGCGCACGGGTAGGAGACTATGATGCCGGAATCTCACAATGAAAAACGACTCGTATTACGTCTTCTGGGTGTGGTGGTCGGTATGTTTGCATTTGGATTTGCGCTGGTTCCGCTGTATGACGTTTTTTGTGAAATTACCGGGGCCAATGGTAAGACGGCAGGAAAATTTACTGTGACGCAAGCGCAGATAATTGACCGGCAGCGGCTGGTCACAATCCAGTTTCTGACCAATAACAATGCTGATATGCCCTGGGAATTCCGGCCAAAGAAGCGAATGCTGAAAGTACATCCCGGAGAACTGAATTCAACGGCATTCACTATGCGGAATCCAACCAACAAGACAATGGTGGCGCAGGCAGTACCCAGTGTTACGCCATTCCATGCAGCGCAATACTTGCACAAAACAGAATGTTTCTGCTTTGATCAGCAACAACTTGCGCAGGGTGAAGAGATGGACATGCCGCTGCGGTTCATTATTGATGCTGATCTACCGAAGGACGTGAATACATTGACATTGTCTTACACGCTTTTTGACGTAACAGATCAGTTTGTTACGGCGATCGATGAGCCTGTTGCAAAGACCCCCATAAAGAACAACTACCCGAAAGCGCTCGCGGTTAACCAGGCTGGATTTGATTAATGACTTTTGGCTCTTTGTTACAAGACCGGCTTTTTATTGCAAGCTTTTTATTCAAGAGAAGGCGAATTGGTCAACAAAATTTGATGGAGAATAAACATGACCTCTGAAGACACATACGAAAGCTATTATGTTCCGCATAATAGCGCCTATCCGATATTTGCGTCGTTAGGTATCTTCCTGACGGTATTTGGTGCCGGGAACCTGCTGAATGAATTAAAAGCAGGTGATGAGAGCAGCTTCGGTACCATTGTGTTCGTGATTGGCGGACTCGTGTTGTCAGTAACCCTGTTTGCCTGGTTCAGCAAGGTCATCGCTGAAAACCATGCCAAGATGTACAGCGACCAGATGAACCGGTCTTATGTTTGGGGTATGGGCTGGTTCATCTTCTCTGAGGTAATGTTTTTTGCTTGCTTCTTTGGCGCTCTGTTTTATGTGCGGGTTTATGTTGTCGATTGGATTGGTGGTGTTGGCGACCGAGGCCCAAGTGGCATGTTGTGGCCAGAATACTCGCCAGAATGGCCCATGTTAAATACACCAGATCCTTCACGCTTCCCGGGAGCCAAGGAAGTGATGTCTCCCTGGGGTCTGCCGCTTATTAACACTATTTTGCTGGTCACCTCCAGCTTCACAGTGACCTTCGCTCACCATGGTATCAAGGAAGGCAATCGCAAGAAGCTGACAAACTGGCTGGCAGTGACCGTTGTACTCGGTGTAACTTTCCTGTTCGTCCAGGCTTACGAATATTACCATGCCTACCATGAGTTGGGTTTGACGCTCAACGCAGGTATCTACGGTACAACCTTCTTCATGTTAACCGGCTTTCACGGCGCACATGTTACCCTCGGCACCTTCATGTTGTTCGTCATGCTAGGGCGCGCCTTAAAGGGACATTTTACGACAGATGATTGTTTTGGTTTCGAAGCAGCGACCTGGTATTGGCACTTTGTCGATGTCGTCTGGTTGGGATTATTCATCTTTGTCTACATTCTGGGTAGCTGACAGCGAGTGCCGGTCGTTTAAAATTGCCCCGGTAAGCGGGGCTTTTTATGAGTGCCAGGGAGAGGATGTGCCTAGTTGACCGCTCCAGAAACCGTAAACGATAAATACAAGCAGCAAAGCAGCGAGAGAAACCCGCACAAACAGTAAGCGGGCTGTTCTTTTACCACCCCTGCCCTGGTCTGCCAGTAGTGTATAAAATGCACTGCCTAATGCGACAAGATTTGCAAGAAACAAAATGACGATGACAACTTTTAGCCACATGGCAGTTCAAGAAACATTGAAGTGTGCCCGTATTATACGTGGCTTCACCATTCAATACAGCCAGTCAACGATAAGCAGATTGTGAACTTCTCGATTGATTTTAATTGGAAGCTGGCACTATTTTCAGGATTCTTTTTAGTCTTGTTTGTAAAGCTCGGGTTATGGCAGTTAGAGCGAGCAACGGAAAAAGAAGATCTGATCGCAGGGGAATCGATGCGGCGAAATCTGCCCCCCGTTATGTTTGACGAACTCCCGAAGGATGTCCGTCATCTTTCCGGTACAGTTGTAAGACTGAATGGGGAGTATGTGCCGGACAGGTTCTTTCTGCTGGACAATCGTGTTCTGAAAGGCAAAGTTGGATTTGAGGTCCTCGTTCCTTACAGGCAGTCAAGTGGAAAATTGGCTCTGGTGAACAGGGGGTTCGTGCCAATGGGTCGTACCCGGGAAGATGCCCCGGTCATCCCTGCGCTCATCACCAGCACGATTGCCGATGGCAGCTTATACATCGCAGTGGAAAACAGTTTCATATTTCAAGAAGAGTCGATAGCAGCGGCAGGCTGGCCGCGAATTGTACA
>SMVA01280503.1_pt1 | contig 55989 bp, 46 predicted proteins | sample 2456451 | NCBI WGS metagenome assembly SMVA01 (sample SAMN11095933, study PRJNA526329) | marine sediment metagenome | biome: Marine sediment; feature: Surficial sediment; material: Deep marine sediment; isolation source: Hadal surficial sediment | place: Pacific Ocean | collected 2014-05 | depth...
AGATATTAACGAAGCGATGTACGTCGAGGAAGGTAAGACCGATCGGGAGTATTTTAAACTACTGTCGCCAAGACTAAAGGCCGCCCTGGAGGCTGCAAGGAAGTTGCCTGGCCATCCTTTTTCAGGATACGTCGTCAGGAATAAATACGGCAGAAAGTACACATCATCGGGTTTTCGAGCGTCATGGAAAAAGGCCAAAGCCAAACTGCCAAAACACCGGTGGTTCACCTTTCACGACCTTCGCCACAAAGCTATCACGGACGCAGAACAAGGTAAGAAACAGTAATTCAGTATGCACACTGACGCCAAAATGCTTGGTGTTTATGACCATGAAATAATCACGAGCCCAAGTCACTAGCTGTATGAATTTACAGCCTGTATATTCCATGGATCGCAAATCATATTCCATGAATATTCCATGAGGGGTTTGAGATTGGCTACAGCCCTTTATAAATGGGGTGAGCGACGGGGTTTGAACCCGCGACCACCGGAATCACAATCCGGAGCTCTACCAACTGAGCTACGCCCACCATTTCATTCGTGACTGGTACGCCCGACAGGAATCGAACCTGTAACCCTCGGCTTAGAAGGCCGATGCTCTATCCGATTGAGCTACGGGCGCAATACCTGAAGACTAACATAGCGCTAGTCCGACCCATATATACGGCATTGCACACTTATATATGGGAATTTTGGTCGGGGTAGAGAGATTCGAACTCCCGACATCCTGCTCCCAAAGCAGGCGCGCTACCAGACTGCGCTATACCCCGATAAACTGATGGTTGCAGGCACAGTTGATTACAACTGATAATGCCCTGGCAACCCCACTCGAATCCACTTTTGTGCCGTGGCTATTCTGAGAGGTGCGCATTCTACTTAACGAGAGATCAATCAGTCAATTACCTTCTTGCCATCTGGGGCAAGATTATTAGAGTTCTTTATGAGTTTGTTGTTTATTTCTGATTTACACCTGGATGAAGACCGGCCTGATATTACGGCTGGGTTCAAGGAATTTCTGGCTGAATACGCGCCAAAAGCAGAGCAATTGTACATTCTGGGGGATTTTTTCGAGGTTTGGCTGGGTGATGATCATGAAACCTCGTTCAATACCGAGGTGATCCAGGCACTAGCTGAAATCAAGGTGCCAAAATTTATCATGCACGGTAACAGGGATTTTCTTCTCGGGCCGGTATTCTGTGAACAAACTGGATGTGAGCTGTTGCCAGACCCAACGGTAATTGAATATGCAGATAAGCCCATTCTGCTCATGCATGGCGACAGTCTTTGCACCCAGGATACGGAATATATGAGAGTACGCCAGATGCTCAGGAATCCAGATGTGCAGAAGGATCTATTGAGCAAGAGTCTCGAGGAACGTGCCGCCATTGCAAAAGGGGCTCGAAAGCAGAGTAAGGAACACACCCGGGAAACGGCAGCAGATATTATGGATGTGACCTATAGTGAGGTAGAGCGGGTGATGGCGGACAAAGGCGTGCGTTTGATGATTCATGGGCACACTCATCGACCCGCTATTCATGAACTTGAAATCTCCGGAGAACCTGCAAAAAGGATTGTACTGGGGGACTGGGGGGAGCTTGGCTGGTGTTTGAAACTGGATAATGAGGGTGAAGAGTTATCCAGTTTTCGGTTGTGATAATAAGGTCCTTCAATTCGCTCAGGAAGTCGGGATTATCGGTACGCCACTATGAAACCTGAACTCTTCATCGGCAGATTCAACCAGTTTCTGGTCAAGATCCAGGAAATACTCAATGCGTTCGTCAATACTCGTCTCCGAGAATTTCTCTGCCATCTTCAGGTAAATTCCAAAATGGCGCTGTTCAGATTTAAGCAGAGACGAATAGAATTTCGCCAGATCGTCATCGAGTACATCAATCATTCGGGAAAACCGCTCGCAGCTCCTGGCTTCGACAATCGCGCTGACGATTAATGTGTCGATCAGCCGGGCTGGTTCAAAGGTACGGACACCCTCCCTCAGGCTGCCCGCATAGCGCGAAGGAGAAACGTGAATATAATCAATTCTTCTCTTTTTCATCAGGTCGAGCACCTGCTCAAAATGCCTGAGCTCCTCGCGGGCTATTTTTGACAGTTGCATCATCAATGCCGGTTTATCTATATAACGGTAAATAAGATTCAGCGCAGTAGATGCCGCCTTTTTCTCGCAGTTGGCATGGTCAACCAACAACAGCGGCAGATTTTTACTGACAAGTGCGAGCCAGGCATCTGGTGTCTCACACCTTAAAAAACTCTTGATATTCATAGCCTTACGTTAGGTCAGGTTATATGGAATGTTTATTTTTAGCATGTATTCGGTTATAATTAGGGCCCGTTTTCTGGGTGTCGACTTGTCCACCCAATTCCATTGACGTATTACATGAGGAACTAGCAGTGCTTGAAGCGTACCGAGAACATGTGGCCGAGAGAGCGGCTCTAGGGATTGATCCCCTTCCCCTATCGGCGGAACAGGTTAACGATTTGGTGGACCTTTTGAAAGCACCACCTGCAGGTGACGACGAATTTCTACTCGACCTAATCTCAAACCGGGTACCGGCAGGAGTTGACGATGCAGCCTACGTCAAAGCCGCATTTCTCACGGCTATAGCAAAAGGAGAAGCGAATTCGCCGATCGTTGACAAAAAACTGGCTACTGAGTTGCTCGGTACGATGCTGGGTGGTTACAACATTGAACCCCTGATCGCCCTACTTGACGATGATGAGGTTGCCGCAACCGCGGCAAATTCGCTATCAGGCACACTCCTGATGTTTGATGCCTTCCACGATGTAGTTGAGAAATCAAAAACAAATTCACATGCAAGGTCGGTCCTCGAGTCCTGGGCCAATGCCGAGTGGTTTACTCAAAAAGAAAAGGTGCCGGAAAAGATCACCATGACCGTGTTCCTGGTACCAGGTGAAACCAATACAGACGATCTTTCTCCTGCCGGTGACGCCTGGAGTCGCCCGGACATTCCATTACATGCGCTCGCCCTGTTGATCAAGACCATGGATCAGCCGCTGCAAACAATTGAACAGTTAAAGAACAAAGGGCACTCCCTCGCCTACGTGGGTGATGTTGTAGGCACGGGTTCTTCGCGAAAATCAGCGACCAACTCCGTACTCTGGCACATGGGCGACGATATTCCCCATATCCCCAACAAGAGAAATGGTGGTGTGGTACTTGGCGGCAAGATTGCACCGATCTTTTTCAACACCATGGAAGATGCTGGGGCCCTGCCCATCGAGTGTGATGTTTCAAAAATGAAGATGGGTGACGTTATATCGATCTATCCGTATGAAGGGAAGATCACCAATGAGGAAACGGGTGAAACAATATCGGAATTCGAACTAGCGACCGAGGTGCTGCTGGATGAAGTACAGGCAGGTGGTCGAATACCCATGATCATTGGCCGCGGCTTAACCGAGCGTGCACGTGAAGCGCTGGATCTTGGACCTTCCGATCAATTTAGAAAACCGAAACCTGCCGAATCCTCTGACAAGGGTTACACGCTGGCACAGAAAGTTGTCGGCAAAGCCTGCGGTGTCGAAGGCATACGCCCAGGTACCTACTGCGAGCCAAAGGTAACCACAGTTGGCTCGCAAGATACTACTGGCCCGATGACTCGAGACGAGTTGAAAGAGCTCGCCTGTCTTGGATTCTCTGCTGACCTTGTCATGCAATCTTTTTGCCATACCGCGGCTTATCCAAAACCCGTCGATATTGATACGCAACATAACCTGCCTGACTTCATTCAGACTCGTGGTGGAGTCGCACTTCGTCCAGGTGATGGCATTATTCACTCATGGCTGAATCGAATGTTACTCCCGGATACAGTGGGTACCGGCGGCGATTCACACACCCGGTTTCCCATGGGAATCAGCTTCCCCGCTGGTTCCGGTCTGGTCGCTTTCGCAGCTGCTATTGGCGTAATGCCCCTGGATATGCCTGAATCGGTACTGGTCAAATTCAAGGGTGAGATGCAGCCAGGTATTACGCTTCGCGACCTTGTCAATGCGATACCTTATGTGGCGATTCAAAAGGGCCTGCTGACTGTCGAGAAGAAAGGCAAGAAGAATGTTTTCTCGGGTCGAATTCTGGAAATCGAAGGCCTGCCTGACCTGAAAGTGGAGCAGGCATTCGAGATCAGCGACGCATCTGCAGAAAGATCAGCAGAAGGCTGTACCATCAGACTGAATAAAGAGCCCATGATCGAATACATCACATCCAATGTAACTCTTTTAAAGTGGATGATTGATGAAGGCTACGGTGATTCACGGACAATTGCGCGAAGAATCGCCGCCATGGAAGAATGGTTGGAGAATCCAGTATTGATGGAACCTGATGCAGACGCGGAATACTTCGAAGTGATCGAGATAGACCTGAACGAAATCAAGGAACCATTGCTGGCCTGCCCGAACGATCCGGATGATATCAAGCCTCTCTCTGAGATCGCCGGTGCGAAAATTGATGAAGTTTTTATAGGCTCCTGTATGACGAACATTGGTCACTTCAGGGCTGCTGCCCGAGTGCTCAGTGACGCTAAATCAATTCCCACACGCTTGTGGATATGCCCGCCAACGAAAATGGATGAGTATCAACTGATGCAGGAAGGTGTGTACAACATTTTTGCCCAGGCTGGCGCTCGAACAGAGCTACCAGGTTGTTCTCTGTGTATGGGAAATCAGGCGCGGATAGCAGCAGGTTCAACTTGCGTGTCGACATCGACCAGAAATTTCCCGAACCGACTTGGTGATGGTGCGGATGTATACCTCGCATCTGCAGAGTTGTCAGCTGTAGCGAGTATCCTGGGAAAATTGCCGACTGTGGAAGAGTATCTTGTGTACGCCAAAGACCTGGACACAATGAGTTCTGAAATTTATCGGTATTTGAATTTCGACCAGATCGAGTCTTTTCAGAAGTCTGCAGCGCAGGCGGTGATCCCTGTGGTGAATGTGGTGAATGTGGTTGATGCGGCGTAGCGCATAACGCCGCTCAGGTGGTCAACGCCCTCATCCGAAATCTTCTGATAGATTTTCGCAACTCGCTCGTTTCCCGGGGATCGTCCTTAACATAGTTCATCTGGACATAAGCACGGGTTACTGCCAGAGTCGCAGCGGCAAGATCAGGTCTTTGTTCTCCGACCCGCTGGGCGTAATCATAAGGTCCTTCCCCAATCGATCTCGGCAGCCCCTGTTTCTCCAACAAGCGGCAAAACCTCAGGTACTGCTTATCGACTGGCTGCAATAAGTTATGGCTGCGTTTTCTTAAAACAAATATAGCCACCATACCGAAGAGACTGAAAAAAGCTGTCAGCATGTACATGCCAAGTTTTATCCTGTCAATTTCACCCAGGTATTTAGTTAGCAAGCCGATCTGCATGCTAGTGGTATAACCAACAACCCATGTGTCCCAATAGTGGCTTATGGCACTTAACTGCAACCGAATTTCAGTTAGCCACAGGGTCTGGCGATACCTCATCCAGGATAACGGCAAGTTTGCGAGAAAGGTATCTTCGCCCTGAATTGCTGACTCAAGCCCCTTCTCGATTCGTTCAGGTGCAACTGCTGATGTCGGGTCAACCCTGATCCAGCCTCGTCCTTCCTGCCAGATTTCTGTCCATGCATGGGCATCATATTGGCGAACTTCAACATAGTTACCGATCCGATTGTACTCGCCTCCCTGGTAGCCGACGACAACCCGGGCGGGTATGCCAACAGCTCTCATCAGAAACACAAAACTCCCGGCGTAGTGTTCACAGAATCCACGACGTGTTTCCAGTAAGAAACCATCCACGTAATCCTCACCCAGTACAGAGGGTTTCAGGGTATAAACAAACTCCTGGAGGTTGTACATGCGCAGGACGTTTCTAACGTAATCCATCTGATCACTGGAACCGGCAAAAATATCCTGTGCCAGTTGTCTGGATCGTGGGTTACCGGTTTCTGGCAGCAAGGTATACCGGTAATGCCAGAAGGGTGACAGAGCCACATCAGCACGGTACCGAAGATGGGAAGTGACCTGGTAGCGAAACTTAGAGCGAATTTCACGAAAAGAAAAGAAACGAAAATCCCGAACCAGTCCAACACCTTTTTTATCTAAAGGTTCCGGCATGGTCAGGCTGAACATCCAGTTCCTGTTGGTTGGTTCAAGTAAAATGCTGTAGTTAACAGTATCCCCCAGCAGTTCCATATTACTTAACCAGCTGGTAGGTCGTCCGGGGGTGTACAACCGCCCGTATAATCCACGGTCTTCCTGCTCCCAGGTTTCGCCGTCGAATCGGGATAGCACCAGACCTCGCCAATACAGTTTACTGAATGACGGGACCTCACCTTCAAAAGTGGCGCGAAATGCGAGCTCATCCGACTGTGCCAGCTGGGCAAGGCTCCCCGGTGTCATCTTATCAGTCACCCCTGACCGGGCGATGTCGGACTGCAGGGGAACCGTCCAGAGTGGTGTGATTCTCGGAAAAAATACAAACAACACCAGCATTAAAGGTACTGACTGTAACAACAGCACCGTAGCCTTTTTGAAAGTCTGAACAGGTTTCGTGTGGGAACGGGTCTGGTTCAGGCCGATCAACGCCGCAGTAATCATGGTTACACAAAAGTACATGTAGATCGTCCACGGGATGCTTTGATCATATAGAAACTGCGTTAAAGCGATGAAATAGCCCAACAAGATGACGATGTAAGCATCCCGTTTATGATGCATTTCCAGCAATTTGAGTACAAACATCATAATCAACAGGCCAACCCATGGATCCAGTCCGAGGAAGGTGCGATATCCAAAAGCAAGGCCAATAACACCGAACACGACAAAAAAGACTTTCACCCAGGTGCCGGGATAGGACCACCGACCCTGGTATACCATCACACGCCACAAGCCACATACAACGCATAACATCATGGTCCAATAAGGCAAACGAGTAACATGTGGGGCGATGACCGCAGCCTGGGCCGCGAGCATCCACACCAGGGAATTACGCGGGATCTGAAAGCCTGTCATAAATCTGGCCCTGACTGTCTGGAATCAACCTGATTCTTCACTATCGGTTCTCTTTCAAACAAAGCCAGAACCTTCAACACCTCCTGCAAATGTTCGGCACCCCTTCCCGGCTGTAATTCGATTCCAGGAAGCCGTAAACCATATTCGTTGTTGCCTTTATCCAGTTGTAAAACCCAATAACATAAGCGACTTAATCGTGCTTCACGATCCATGCCCGGAAAGAAATCCCATTCAAGCCACACCCTACTATCTGCAAAAGCAGCAAACTGCTTTGTCAACAGTTCTTCGGTTCGTGCATATGATTTCCAGGCGACATGCTTCAGCGGGTCTCCCTGCTGGTAACTACGCAGCCCATAAAAATCATCAACACCTTCTTTTCGAATCAACTCACCGTCATTGTTTGTGGAGACTGATGCAGGAACGGCGCCTGCCGGAACAGGTCTCGGGTAGACAATTGTACTCATATCCAGATCAACCCACGACCAGGAGCGAAACAGGCCCACGGGATAGACTGTCTCGATGAGCAACCGACCAGGATTCATTCGACCACGGTTTTTCGTCTCAACAAACAGCTTGACGGTCACTTCTTCGTCTTCCAGCAGATCAGCACCCTGCAACAGATCCGGATTCCAGCCAAGATTCAAAGCCTCGAACGTTCGATTTCCGAACCGGTTGAGCACAACCGTAAATTCAGCATCTTCGCCTGCAAAGGCCGGGAGTGTGCCCCCCGCAAGTATTGTCAGGCCGGAAAGGTTTCGAAAAGTGTGCAGGATACTAACCATAAACAAACTGGCTAAAAGGAACGCCAGCGCAAAGATCAGGCTGTTCTGGTAGTTGATGGCAGCCAGAACCATGAATACGACCAGAAAGCTAAATAAAATACCCTGCCGAGTTGGCAGGATGAATATTTTTCTCTGGTCCAGTGTGATCGAGTTTGCCGGTGGCATGCGCTTGTTTAGCCAGCGCTGGAAACGAGTCGATTGCCATACCAGGGAGTCTGGAGCACCTGCAGTTTCTGCCATAACCTTTTCCTGAAACCTACCCTATAACATCAATCCTGGTTAACAAACGCTGTGCCAGTGCCGTCCCGCCGTGGCCGGAAAAGTCTGCAGCCTCACGCAACCTGTGCTCAACCACAGAAGGCAGTACCGCCTGAACGTCCTCCGGAACCACATGATTACGCTTATCAATCAATGCCCAGGCACGTGCACAGGCTTGCAGCGCCAGCGTTCCTCTTGGCGACAGGCCGTAAGCGAATTCCGGTGCTTGACGGGTATGCTGTACCAGACGCTGAATATAATCGAGCAACGCTTCTGAGACTTTCACCTGCTCTGCTTCACTCTGTGCTTCGCGAAGTAGTGCCAGATTCATGGTCGGTTCAAGTCGTTCGAGAACAGCTCTGCGGTTTTCACCCTTGAGCAATACTCTTTCTGCAGCAGCATCTGGATAACCCAGCTCGATTCGCATCAGGAATCTATCCAGCTGTGATTCTGGTAGCGGAAAGGTACCAGCCTGGGTATTTGGATTTTGAGTCGCGATGACAAAAAAAGGATCCGGCAGTGGGCGGGTTTTCCCTTCTATGGTCACCTGCCGTTCTTCCATTGCTTCAAGCAAGGCACTCTGGCTCTTTGGCGTGGTGCGGTTAATCTCATCAGCCAGAACCAATTGGCTAAAGATCGGCCCAGCATGGAAATTAAAATTTCCTGAATCCTTGTCGAATATAGAGACTCCGAGAATATCTGCCGGAAGGAGGTCACTGGTAAACTGAATTCGGTTGTAGGAAAGATTCAACACCTTGGCGATTGCATGTGCCATGGTCGTTTTACCCATACCTGGAAGGTCTTCGATCAACAGGTGACCACGAGATAACAAACAGGCCAGCGCCAGTTTAATCTGGTGCTCTTTGCCCAATAGCACAGTCCCAATCTGATCGATGGTCCTATCCAGGGAGTTAGACATGTCGTTTATCCGATCAATTTCATTAGGTTAGTTTCAAACCTGGTTGTGGAGTTCAATCACTTCCCCACTGGACTTTTGTTTAGAAACTTTAGCACCATCGTTGCGCCGCGACTCAACCCTGGCAAGATATGCCTCATCAATTCCACCTGTCACATAGTCGCCATCAAAAATCGAAGTATCAAACCGTTCGATTTTAGAATTACTACCACTTGCACACTGCACAAGATCTTCCAGGTCCTGATAGATGAGCCAATCTACGTCTATGTATTCTGCAATCTCCTCCACTGTTCGTCCGTAGGCAACAAATTCTTTAGCGACTGCCATATCAATGCCATAGACATTCGGAAATCGAACCGGAGGTGCAGCGGAAGCCAGATAGACTTTCCTCGCCCCTGCCTTACGCACCATCTGCACAATTTGTTTCGAGGTTGTTCCGCGTACTATCGAGTCGTCTACCAAAAGGACATTCTTGCCCCTGAACTCAAGTTCGATGGTATTGAACTTGCGACGTACGGATTTCTTACGCTGCTGCTGGTCAGGCATAATGAATGTGCGACCGATGTACCGGTTCTTAACCAATCCCTCTCGGTACTTGACATTGAGTCTATGGGCCATGGGTAACGCGGCTGTACAACTTGTATCCGGCACCGGCATGACTACATCAATATCATGGTCCGGTCGCAATCGAATAATTTTGTCCGCCAGTTTCTCTCCCATCATCAGTCGGGCCTTGTAAACTGAAATGTCATCAATGACAGAATCCGGACGCGCCAGGTACACGTGTTCAAAGATACATGGACTATAGATCGTATGACTAGCACATATCTTCCGGTGAACCTTGCCATTTGATTGAATGTAAACCGCCTCGCCTGGTGCAATATCGGCAATGATCTCAAAGCCAAGTATACTCAAGGCAGAACTCTCCGAGGCAATCATATATTCAATGCCTTCAGGTGTTTTCCTTTGCCCATAAATAATCGGACGTATTCCACAGGGGTCCCTGAAGCCAACTATGCCATGACCTGTTATCAAGGCAACCGCGGCATAAGCACCAATCACACGTTCGTGTACCTTTTCTATAGCACTGAAAATATCTTCCGGGTACGGACTGAGACCTGCCACGTTCTGAAGCTCATGTGCAAACACGTTGAGCAGAACTTCTGAATCTGAACCGGTATTGATGTGCCGCCTGTCTGCCCGAAACAAATCCTCATTGAGCTTATTTTCATTCGTCAGGTTGCCATTATGCGCCAGGCAAATTCCGAAAGGTGAATTGACGTACATTGGCTGGGCTTCCGCTGAACTTGATGAACCCGCAGTGGGGTACCTGACATGGCCGATACCCATATGACCCACCAGCGTATCCATATGAGCCTGCCTGAAGACATCACCAACAAGTCCATTGTGCTTTCGCAAGTGTAACTGATCACCCTCACAGGTAACGATTCCCGCTGCATCCTGGCCTCGGTGCTGAAGGACAATCAATGCATCGTAAAGATCGTAATTAACATTTCGCTTGGCAACTATGCCCACAATACCGCACATATCAGGTCATCTCCGCTCTGGTCGACTCAACAAGCTGGCCCCCCTGCTCCCACAGGACAGGTCCAAGCCACTCAATTGTTTTTACAATCTGTGGTATCAAAATCGAATCATTCCACCAGCGATCACCTTCTACCGCTCCCAGATAATAGAGCCCGGCAACAGTTACCAGAACGACGACCGCACCTCGCGCAAAACCGAAAAACATGCCAAAAAATCTGTCTGTTCCACTTAGACCCGTCATTTTCACGAGCTCACACACCAGATGATTAACCATTGCACCTACAACCAGGCTGCTGACAATCAGCATAATATATGAGGCGATCAGGCGGATTGAATGTACCTCGATATAGTCAACCAGTAGCGCAGCCAACTGATTCGCAAATAGCCTGGCGATAATAATGGCGGCAACCCAGGTCGCCAGCGAAAGGGCTTCTTTGACGAAGCCACGCACAAAGCTGATGGATGTGGATATGAGTAAAATTGCTAAAATGACCCAGTCGGCGCTCGACAGGGGGATTGTACTCACGCTATCACCCGGTAAATACGGCTAACCACCCAGTTGATCTGCATCATCCTCAACCCTGTAACGCACAACCTGACCCTTCAGGCTGAAATTGGTTTCTATCTTACTCGCGATTGCCTGTAACGCACTCTTTTTCAGCATTGGGCCGACAAAAACCCGCCAGGTTTCACCACTCGATGTTTTCCCATGCAGGATATAGCTGTGGTACTCGGCTGCCCGCAATTGGGATCGAAGCTTTAGTGCATTGTCTTTCAGTTGAAAACTACCTAGCTGCAAGCTCCAGCTAACAGGTAGATTATTCTTATCAAGGCCAAAGTCGACATCAACTTCATCATAAGAGTCTTCATCGACCACCTCAGTCGGCAGCGCTGCCGCACTGGCCTGTTCGCTCCTCTCCATCTGTCGCCTGATGTCCTGAACGGACATTCTTTTCATTTCGATTTTCGGCGGTTCAGGGATGTTTGCTGTCACCCGTGCCCGGTCTTCAGCCGATCCATCGAGCAGCATGGGGAGGATAATAATTGCCAGCGTCGTCAGAACAAACGCACCAACAACTCTTTGTTTTAACCTTGCATCCACTGAGGTGTAGTTCCATTCTCTAATTGTTTTTCGGCCCTGTTTTAGTCAGGTCCATAACGCCAGCTACCACAGGAAATGATCCGAAGACCAGCAGCAGATCATCGTCACTTACTGCCTGCAGCGCACCGTTATATGCGTTCGATATTTTATCATAAGTGCTGATCACGCACCGATTCAGATCAGGGATGTAACTCTCGAGTTCCTGTGCCGATGCCGCCCTGTCATCATCCATATCGGTAAAATGCCAGTGACCAATGAGATCTTTCAACATTCCAAGAATGGTTTTGCAGTCTTTATCAGCATACATCCCGACAACCGCATGTATTGATTTGAAACCGGGCAATGCCTGCAATCTGGACTTCAGGTATTCTGCGGCATTGGGATTATGAGCGACATCCAGCAGAATTCTCTCGCCAAGCCACTGCATCCTCCCAGGTAGTGCAGTTTGCTTAAGAACGCGCCTGAATTCATCTTCCGATACGGCGAACCCGCCACAACTAAAAGCCTGTAAGGCGGCAATCGCACTCAATGCAGGAAGCTTACCTTCAGGAAGGTCCTCCATCCGAATCTGTTTAGCACTTTCGCTCGTATACCAGGCGCGGCCATCGCCCAGACCGAATTCTCTGTCATTCATCAGCACATTCACGCCTTTCCCGGAAGCATATTCTTCAAGTGATGATGGTTGAGATTCACCCGCAATGACACATGGTTTACCGGTGCGCATAATTCCCGCCTTTTCCCTGGCAATCAAATCAAGCGAATCGCCCAGCCAGGATTCATGATCCATTGCGATCTGCGTGATGATACTGACATCGGGATCGACGATGTTCATGGCATCGAGTCGGCCACCAAGGCCGATTTCCAGTACCGCGACATCAACCTTTTGATTTTTGAAAATGAGTAGTGCAGCCAGAGCCGCAAACTCAAAGTAACTCAGAGTGATATCACCCCTGATGGAGTCGATAGCTTCAAAGGCGGCGCAGATTTCTTCTGAAGGTACCGGTTGGCCACCGACAACAATTCTTTCGTTAAAGTGAATTAAATGAGGTGAGATGGTTTTGCCGACTCTGATCCCTTTGATCAGGCACAACTGTTCAAGGTATTCACAGGTTGATCCCTTGCCATTGGTACCGGCAACCAGGTAAACGACTGGGGCGGGTTTTATTACGTCTAGTCGCCGGCCAACCTCCCCTACCCGATCAAGGCCAAGATCCCACTTGACGGGATGCAGGTTCTCAATCTTATTCAGCCATTCATCAAGCGTCATTACTTATTTATCCACGTAAGTCGCGCAGCGATTCAAAAACACCAGCACTAGATGGCATCGAGACGCTTTCGCATACCCGCGAGTAGTGCCGAAATCGTATTGATCATCTCTCCCTGGTCGGCTTGATGCTTTGACATCAGATCGACAATAGCTGAACCGACAACCACGCCATCAGAAATTTTTCCGACCGCCTCAGCCGTCGAGGCATCCTTGATGCCGAAGCCCACAAATATCGGCAAAGGGCTGATCACCTTAAACCTGCAAAGTTTTGCTTCGATGTCATTCAGGTCCAGGTTCGACGCGCCGGTAGTCCCTTTAAGGGACACATAATAGACAAAGCCCGTGCTGCGAGAAGTCACAAACCGCGCGCGGTCATCAGTGGTCGTTGGCGCAAGCAGGTAAACAGAATCGATGTCGTGGGATTCATAGCTTAGCAACAGGTCCGCAGCCTCCTCTGGTGGCAGATTGACAATGATCGTTCCATCGACGCCTGAACCGGCTGCCCTGGCGGCAAACTGATCGTAGCCCATCCTCTCAATCGGATTGACATAGCCCATCAGGATCACAGGGGTTTCGTTATCGGTTTCACGAAAATCAGCAACCATGGAAAGACAATCGCCAAGCGACATCCCGACTTTAAGTGCGCGTTCATGCGCCAGTTGAATGACCGGACCTTCGGCTTCAGGGTCTGTGAAAGGCATGCCCAGTTCAATAATATCAACTCCTGCCTTCACCATCGCATGCATTAACTTCACCGTTATCTCTTTAACGGGATCACCAGCAACCAGATAAGCGACCAGGGCTTTGCCCCCGGCCGAGCTTATTTCATCTACTCTTGTTGTTAACCTGCTCAATGGCGCTCCTCAGGTAATTGTAATGCCGTCAATTTTTGCCATCGTCGGTATATCCTTATCACCCCGACCAGACAAATTAATCACTATTGCCTGCTCGTTACTTAAGGAGCTAGCAAGCACCATCCCATGAGCAAGAGCATGTGACGACTCTAGCGCCGGTAAGATCCCTTCAAGGAGGTTAAGCTTGCGAAATGCATCAAGCGCCTGCTCATCAGTCACTGAAACATATTCCGCGCGCCCAACATCCTTTAACCACGAATGCTCTGGACCGACTCCCGGATAATCAAGGCCGGCAGATATTGAATGCGTGTCCAGGATCTGCCCATCTTCATCCTGCATGAGGTAAGTGCGATTACCATGCAACACGCCAACACTACCCTCTGCAAGGGGTGCAGCATGTTCACCGGTTTCGAGCCCATTGCCTGCTGCTTCAACGCCAATCAACCGAACTGTTTTATCTTCAATGAACGGATAAAACAAACCCATGGCGTTCGAACCACCGCCTACACAGGCAACAAGTGCTTCCGGCAAACCACCATTCATTTCCGCAAACTGCCGCTTCGTTTCCTCGCCAATCACCGATTGAAAATCTCTCACCAGCATCGGGTAAGGATGGGGGCCCGCGACCGTACCAATGATGTAATGAGTATCATCAACATTGGCGACCCAATCTCTCATAGCCTCACTCAAGGCATCTTTCAGTGTTCGGGAGCCAGAAGTCACTGGAATGACTTCTGCACCTAATAATTTCATCCGGTAAACATTAAGACTCTGCCGCTCAATATCATCGATGCCCATATACACCTGACATTTCAAGCCGAACCTCGCCGCGACAGTTGCTGCAGCGACGCCATGCTGACCCGCTCCGGTTTCAGCAATGACCCGTGGTTTGCCCATATATTTGGCGAGCAGTGCCTGGCCAATACAGTTGTTTATCTTGTGGGCTCCGGTGTGATTCAGATCTTCCCGTTTCAGATAAATCTTTGCGCCGCCACATTCGGTTGTAAGACGTTCCGCCAGGTACAGCGGAGTCTCACGGCCGACATAATATTTGAGATCACTCTTCAGTTCCGCCTGGAATATTTCGTCATGGCGCAATCGCTCATACTCGACTGAAAGCTCTTCAAGTGCCTGCATAAGGGTTTCTGCCACAAAGCGGCCGCCGTAAACACCGAAGTGACCTTCGCTATCGGGAAGCAATGAAAGCATTTCATTAATACCATCTCTCATGAATACACCCTGATATCTGCCGATCTTACTGCCTGAACAAAGCTCTCTATTTTGTTTTCGTCTTTCTGTCCCTTACTCATTTCAACTCCACTACTGACATCAACGGCAAAAGGCTTAACCTTAAGTATTGCCTCGCCGACATTGCTGGCATTCAAGCCTCCGGCCAATATAACCTGCCTATGTAAATCAGGTAGCGATTGCCAGTCGAACGTCGCTCCTGTCCCGCCATATTCACCTTCCACGAAGGTGTCAAGAAGAATCCCTTTGCTGTCCGGGAATTCGGCAAGCCGAGCTTTTACGTCATCAACACTTCTCACTCGCAATACTTTTACAAATGGCATGCCGAAGCTCTTACAGAACTCATTTGTCTCATCACCATGAAATTGTAATAAATCAAAAGACACCTCATTCAGAATAGATTCAACTTCCTTTGCTGAGTGATTCACCATTAATCCTACAGAGGAAACATAAGGCGGCAGCCGATCTAGCAGCTCAGAAATCTTGCTGGGATGAAGGTATCTTGCACTGCCTTTGTACAGGTTAAAACCCAGTGCATCGACTCCACTGTTGATGGCACTTTGCGCATCACTAATATTCGTGATGCCACAAATCTTGATTCTGGTACGTTTCATATCGGGGATTAACCGGTGGTTGGGTGACCTATCGAGAATCGACAATCAAGACGGCCAGCCCGGACAATTAAAAGAGCAGGAACAAAGCGTGCAGATTCTACACGAGAAATCAGGTGAGTGGCAGAGCCCCTAAAAGGTGAGGCAATGCAGGTCCTTCAGGTAATCCAAAAGAATCCGGGTAGTCTACCTGAATCAGGTAAAGGCCATTGGCCGGCGCTGTGATACCCGCTCTGGTCCGATCTCTTAAACCAAGGAGCTCACCTACCCATGAAACAGGTTTTTCGCCACTGCCAATATCCATCAGGACGCCAGCAATATTTCTCACCATATGGTGTAGAAAAGCATTGGCGGCGATGTCCACCATCACCAGCTCATCGAAACGACTAACACCAATGTGGTGGATATTTCTATTGGGCGTTAGTGACTGGCAATTGGCTGCACGATATGAAGAGAAATCATGCTCACCTAACAGGGCCTGTGCAGATTCATTCATCACGTCAACATCGAGGAGCCTGTGTTCCCTGGTTAACAATTCCGGCATGAGTGCCGATCTGATTTTATTGTTGTTAATCAGGTACAGGTACCGACGACAGGTAGCTGCCCGCCTGGCATTAAATTCATCAGATACAGCACGGGACCAGGTGACTGAAATATTATCTGGGAGATTTGCGTTTGTACCGAAAATCCAGGATTTGAGTTCTCTCGATGAGTCAGTATCGAAGTGTACTACCTGGCTGGTGGCGTGGACTCCACTATCGGTTCTACCGGCACAGATGACTGAAACCGGATGGTCAGCAACAAGACTCAAGGCCTTCTGCAGTTCATCCTGTATGGTATCGGTGTCCGGATTCTGATATTGCCACCCGTGATAGGCAGCACCATTATAAGAAATGCCAAGCGCGATTCGACCCATGCCATTCCTATCTCTAACAACAATAGTTCATGAACCTGACTGGAGTGACGGAGGAGGGCCTAGTCGAGTTTTTCAAGCAACTCGTTGGCTTCCTTTATTTCGGCCTCTGACCCTTCCGCGATGACTTCCTGGAGTTTCGCCCTGGCCTCATCATTGCTGCCCATCTCAACATAAGCCCTGGCAAGATCCAGTTTACTGTCTCCATCATCATCAAGATTTAGCTCACCCAGGTCGTCATCCAGATCCAGGTCATCATCACTCAGCTGAAGATCAAGATCATCGTCGCCCAGGTCTAACTCCAGATCGTCATCTCCGAGGTCCAGTTCATCCTCTTCGCCGAAATCTATTTCACCATCATCAAGATCTAATGAAATAACGTCATCGTCGTCATCACCAAGATCTAGATCATCCTCGAGATTGATCTCTTCATCATCCAGTTCAAGCGTGAGAGTATCGTCATCATCACCATCTGAATCACTGCTATCCTCATCTGCGTCAAGATCGAGATCCAAATCAAGGTCGAGATCATCAGCGAGATCCAGTTCCAAATCATCATCCCCGGCTGAATCCACTCCTGAGTCAAGTTCCATCGTGGCATCCTGATCGTCATCAAGTTCCAGGTCTAGTTCCATGTCTTCCGCGTCATCCAGATCGAGTTCGTCACCCAGGTCAAGATTGAGTTCATCGTCTTCTGTTTCTGAGTCCAGGTCATCCAGGTCGAAGCTTAAATCATCGTCATCATCAGACTCTTCAATCGCAGCAATTGGCTCAGTGCTGATAATCGTCGCTTCCATTGCAGCTTCCGCTGATTCTGAAGCGCCTGGTATTTGAGCCTGCAAACTTGTCGCCTGTGCAGTAGCATCTTCATCTCCCAGCATCTTCAACTGTTCAAACTGAAGATTGAAAGCGGTCGCATCCTCGGTCTGTACATAAACTTCAAGCAATTTAACCTGGATATCCGTACGTGACGGTTCCTGTTCAATGGCATTTTGCAAAAATGTAATAGCCTGCGGGAACCTGCCATAGGCGATATAAATCTCGGCCTCACTGATGGCATCAGATGTTTGTTGCTCTACGTCCTCGTCTTCCGTGTCCGTGGAAGCTTCTGACTCTGCTTCGCCACTTGCGTCTTCACTACCACTGTCAGCATCATCAAGGGATACCTCGGTAAACTCATCATCCGACAGATCAGCACTCTGTTGCCTGCGACGCATGACAACCAGGACAATCACAACACTAATTACCAGGAATATGAAGACTAGTCCGCCAAGAACCAGCGGATTGGAAAGTAGTGACTGTGATTGTTGTGCTTGAACCGGGGCTGCCGGTACCGGAGTATCGCCCGCTTCCATGCTTTTCTGAACCTGCGCCCTGAGTGCCGCCAGCTGGTCATCTTTTAATATTACAATCTCATTGAGTGTCTCGAGCTGACCGGTGAGATCATCCATTCTTACATTCAGCTCTGAATTTGCACGTCTTGACCTGTCAAGATCCTCTCGTGTTACCGCTAATTCGTTTTCAAGTTCCTCATTTACCTCATTACTATCACCCGCTCTTTGCCCACTTCTGCTGTTCGATGCGAGCAGTCTCAGTTCGCCATCATCTGCACTCGTTTCCCTGCTACGTGAACCCGAGGACCTGCGAGTTGCATCCAGCTGTGCGACGCCGGTGTCTTTATATTCTTCGAACTCTTCATTTTGTATCTGCACCTCGGTAAGCGCTTCTGAAGTGCTCGCCTGCATGATTTCAGCCATATCCGGGATGCGTAATATGTGGCCGGCTTTCAGCAAATTAATGTTGCTGCCGATAAAAGCCTCAGAATTTGCCCTCTGTAGAGCCAGCATCATTTGCTGCATCGACACAGAGTCATCAGGTCTGACCATCCTTGCGATACTCCAGAGAGTGTCACCCGTAGCGGTCATTCCATATTCGCCATCATCGGCCATACTACCGGCCATTGAACTTTGACTTGAGTGATCCGGAATAGGTCTTCTCTGTGCTCTGGAACCACTTGATGATGAACTTATCGTGGGAGATATCGGCGCTACACCCTGCTGGCCAAAAATGGGGGGATCGAGTAAGACAGTATATTCTTTCAATATCCGGCCGGTCGGCCAGAGCACTTCAACGATAAAATTAAGGAACGGTTCAATAATCGGACGGTTGCTCCTGACCAGGACAACCATCGTGCCATCAGCCTCTACACGTACCCTAAAGCGCAGATCCAGCAACAAGTAATTTCGTTCGACACCTACTCGATCAAAATCTTCCTGGGATGCCAGGCTTGGCAGAACTTCCTCAATTGCCAACCCTTTGGTGTTCACCAGCTTGATTTCAGCGCTGAATTCCTGATTCAAGGCAGACTTGAGTTCCAGATTCCCCAGACCCAGCCCATATGCTGATTCACAAAAAAGAGCTAAAAGCGTTGCGGTTAGCAACACGAGCCTTTGAATCATTTTCACACCCCTCTTCACCGACCTGCATTAAGGCGGTGGTAAAAATTCAATCATTACGAAACTTGATGGAAAAACCTCGAAATGATCTCTAAATGTTGCGATAAGTATCGCTTATTACAGCCTTTTTACCAAAACTTCGGCGATTTGTATACTGTTTAGCGCAGCACCTTTACGCAGGTTGTCGGATACAATCCAGAGGTTTAGTCCGTATTCAGTCGAAATATCCTCCCTGATTCGACCAACGAACACAGGATCTTCACCTACAGACTCAGAAACCGCAGTAGGATAGCCCCCATCGATGAGATCATCCAGGATCTCTACTCCCGGCGCCTCTGCCAACAATTTCCTGGCATCAGCGGCACCTATCTTCTCTGCGGTTTCGATGTGGACCGACTCTGAATGGCCGTGAAACACGGGCACCCGGACACAGGTCGGATTTACCTGAATGGACTCATCCTCAAAGATTTTCCGGGTTTCCCAGACCATTTTCATCTCTTCCAGGGTATATCCATTCTCCTGAAAATCTCCGATTTGAGGTAAGGCATTAAATGCGATTTGCTTCGCAAATACTTGACTTTCCACGGTTTGTCCGTTCAATAGTTTGGCTGTTTGAGAGGCCAGTTCCTGTATGGCTGATTTACCGGCACCTGACACAGCCTGGTAGGTACAGACGTTGATTCGTTTGATTCCCACGGCATCATAGATAGGTTTCAGGGCAACCAGCATCTGGATTGTGGAGCAGTTGGGATTGGCAATAATATTTGATTTTTTATAATCGTCCAGCCGATGCAGGTTGACCTCAGGCACGATCAACGGAATCTCCGGATCCCTGCGGAACTGGGATGTGTTATCAATCACAATACACCCGGCCGCTGTCGCGATGGGTGCGTACGTCGCAGAAACACTGCCCCCGGCTGAAAACAACGCAATCTGCACCTGCTTGAAATCAAACGCCGTCACATCCGACACCATGACGGACTTACCACCAAACTGAAGCCGGGCCCCGGCTGAGCGCTCACTCGCGAGCAGATAAATACTGTCAATCGGGAATTTCCGTTGTTCCAGAATTTCCAGCATGACCTCGCCTACAGCACCAGTGGCACCCAGGATTGCAACATTGACCTTTTCCACAAACAACTCCTAATCTCCAACTCATGCGAAGAGCACCCAAATTTCGCGCTGATGTTAAGATCAACCCTTCGATAACGCAAATTCATTATTTTCATCTAATACATAAGAATCTGGAATATGGACTTTGACGGCCTAAGAGCATTTGTCGCAGTGGCAGACCAGAAGTCCTTCTCGCATGCTGCTACACGGCTTCACCTGACACAACCCGCAGTGAGTAAACGAGTCGCCCATCTGGAAAACCATCTGGGCGCTAAATTATTCGACCGTATCGGTAGAACAATTGCACTCACAGAGGCCGGGCATGAACTCTACCCACGGGCAACTACAATACTGGCGAGCGTCGAGGACTCTCGAAGAGCGATATCGAACCTGGCCGGAGACATTTCCGGAAAATTATCACTTGCCACAAGTCACCATATTGGTCTGTGGAGAATGCCGGACGTCCTAAAGGAATACTCACGGCGATATCCTCATGTCTCCCTCGACCTACATTTTATGGATTCAGAAGTTGCCCATGAAGAAATTCTCCAGGGGAATCTTGAACTGGGTATCATCACTCTTGCACCCACAAATCATGAGCGGCTTCGCTCGATTCCAGTATGGAAAGACCAGCTCACCTTCGTCTGTGCAATTGATCACCCCCTGACGAATGTCGGTCAGGTGGATATTGCAACTCTTGCTGACCATCCCGCGGTTTTACCTGATATGAGCACCTATACAGGACGCATCGTCAAACAAATGTTCGATCAAAAAGGACTCAAACTTAAGACCGGCATATCGACGAATTACCTGGAAACCATCAAAATGCTGATTACCGTTGGCCTTGGCTGGAGCGTCCTGCCACACTCAATGCTCGATGCCTCGATAAGTGTACTCAAGGTACCCGATGCGGAGATCGAAAGAACTCTCGGCGTAATACACCACGTGCAGCGGAGCCTTTCCAATTCAGGTAATGCCATGATCAGCCTATTACTGGAACAGGCAGAATTCTAACTAGTTTCTATGCATAAACACATGATTTACGCCAAACAGGCAAGACAGCTAACAAATGTTAGTTTAATAGTGAATGGGTTAGCGGGAAACTAGCACCCCGATCTACACCCGTGCAGGAACTAACTAGTTTCCGTCCGTAGAACCATTTGTTGAACTAAATCAGCAAGACAGACAACAAATGTTGGCTTAATAATCAATGGGTTAGCAGGGAACTAACTACAGGTCAGGTAGGTCTGTGACGACAGACAGGTTTTGTGCACGATGCCTAAGTAAATGATCCATCAGGGTGATTGCAAGCATTGCTTCTGCAATGGGGGTCGCCCGTATACCGACACAAGGGTCATGCCTGCCTTTGGTCACCACTTCTGTGGCGTTACCTTGTAAATCGATCGTTTTGCCCGGCTTGGTGATACTGGAAGTTGGCTTCAGCGCCAGATGGACCACAATATCCTGGCCTGAAGAAATTCCACCGAGCACACCACCTGCATTATTCGACAAAAATCCTTCCGGTGTTATTTCATCCCGGTGGACCGAGCCTCTCTGATTGACACTTTCAAACCCGCTACCAATTTCTACACCCTTAGCGGCATTGATCCCCATCATTCCATGGGCAATTGCCGCGTCAAGTTTTTCAAACACAGGTTCACCCAACCCCGGAATCATCCCCTGTGCGACTACCGTCACCTTGGCACCAATAGAATCCCCGGCTCGACGCAATTCATCGATCATATTCTCCAGCTCAGTTATTCTGTCGGCATCAGGGCAGAAAAAGGGATTGTCATTAACAATGGAGAGGTCTTTGCAATCGATTTTGATTTCACCCATCTGGGACAAGAAGCCGTTAATTGTGATGCCAGAACTCTCCAACAGGTATTTTTTAGCTATGCCGCCCGCGGCCACCCTCATGGCTGTCTCTCTGGCAGATGCACGACCACCCCCACGATAATCCCTGAATCCATATTTCTTGTAGTAGGTATAGTCGGCGTGGGCAGGCCTGAACAAATCTTTAATATCACTATAGTCTTTGGATTTCTGGTCAACGTTGTCAATATGCAAGCCTATTGCGGTGCCGGTTGTTCTTCCCTCAAAGACTCCAGAGAGAATTTTCACCTGATCCGGCTCCTTCCTTTGCGTTGTGTACTTCGAGGTTCCCGGTCTTCGTCGGTCAAGATCAACCTGCAGGTCGGCTTCAGTCAGTTCCATACCAGGAGGACAACCGTCCACGATGCAGCCCAGGGAAGGACCATGGCTTTCACCAAATGTCGTGACCTTAAACATACTACCGATGCTGCTGCCTGGCATGATCTATTCTCCTCCTACGAACCTGAATTATACCGAATTTCCAAATCCGTTTTTCTGCACATGGATAGCAACAAACTGCACTGATCCCGTCCTTTATCCAGCCCTTTACGCATGAGGGTTATTAGCTTAGGGTTAGTCCCGTGGAAAATGCTTACAAGACCATCATCGAAAAAATCAATGAAGACCCTGATCGTGACGGTCTGATTGATACGCCGCTTCGTGCAGCAAAAGCGATGGAGTTTATGACCCGCGGATATAAACAAACACTTAAGCAGGTCGTCAACGATGCATTGTTTGATTCTGATTCCAGTGAGATGGTAATCGTGCAGGATATTGAACTCTATTCGCTTTGCGAACATCACCTGCTACCTTTCATCGGTAAATGCCACGTTGCCTACATGCCAACTGGCAAGGTACTGGGGCTATCGAAAGTCGTACGCATTGTGGAAATGTATGCCCGCAGGCTCCAGATCCAGGAGAATCTAACCAAACAAATTGCAGAGGCAGTCCAGGATGTGACTAAAGCCGGCGGTGTTAGCGTCATCATTGAAGCCAAGCACATGTGCATGATGATGCGTGGAGTTGAAAAGCAGAATTCTGTGATGAAAACCTCGGTTATGCTCGGTCAGTTCCGGGATAACCAGAGTACCCGGATGGAGTTCCTGTCTTTACTGCAACTACCATCCTAGCCTGCCCGGACACTGGTACCGGTGTCACGGAATAACCAACACCTCAATCCGCGGCGAATCCACAGACGTTAGCGGCGCTAGAGGTCCCAGTCCATAGGCATCCAATCTTTCGCTGGCTATTCCAGATATGATCAAGCCAGACTTCACCGACTCGGCAAAAATAAGCGTTCTCTTCGTTGAATCTTCGATCGATTCGCCAACGTGCATTGAATCATGAGCGACTAGTGTCACGTTGAGTGATCTGTTTTTATTCAGCAGGGTTGCCAACTCATCGACAATATCATCAATACTCTGCTCCGTACTCGTCAAAGGTATGACAATACGTCCTGTGGCCATGAGGTCTGCCGAGAGATCAGGTGCAAATCTGTCCACCGCAGATATTCTTATCACCTGTTCATGTACATAGATTTTTCTGGTACCCCGCTGCGCCACGTAAAGAGCAATATAGCTGACTTTATCATTTGACAGGCCAACGAAGTAGCTCTGGTACTGCTCCGGCCCATAGAGTATGGGTAATTGAAATATAATGTCAGCCCAATAATTACTGCTGCCACAACTGCGACCCTGGCAGGAAAACAATATCTCCGTATGGGTATTCATCTGGTGTTCATAGAATTCGGCGACCCGTTTTACCCGCTTCTCCCCCGGGATGTAATAGGTGTTTGAAGACAACCCGCCCTCTACGTAGATGTATGATTTTGGCTCCAGAATGTTGTTAATTTTCTTTAGCGAGCCAAGAATGACTCGCCGGTTGATATTCTTCTTCTCAACATTTGAGGCAACGAGTTCTGCACCAGGATAAACCTCGAGTTCACTGGCATTCAACTGCCCTGCATAAACACCAGGCAACAGAACCACCATCAACCCGATCCAACGACAGCTTGCCCATTTCAGCACCTGTGCCTTATCCATAATATTTCCCCGCACCCTTCTATGCATTCTTCAAGCTGGATCGCTATAACAGATGCTGTACTCATCCCCGTCTCAACACCAGTTAAATAATCAATAAAATGGCTAACGAACGGCTGATGTGTCACGAACATGACATCCGTCATACCCAGGCCGGCTAATTTATCCATGACAATTGATGGTCGACCAGATGGCGTTAGTTCGTCCCATGTAAGAATAGAGTGTTTCACACCCAGCCCCTTCCTGGCCAGTTCGGCTGTTTGCTGGGCCCGGGTGTAAGGACTCGTAATAATGATCTCTGGTTTCATTTCATTGACGAGAAGTTCTGCCATCTCGCTGGCATCACTTTGACCCTGCCGTGTCAGACATCTTAAATTATCCGATTCAAACTTCGATTCGGCTTCGCCGTGGCGCATCAGAAACAGTCTCAAATGGTACTCACCTTAAAAATAAAAACCTCGAACTGAAGACAGGTTACGCACGTAACCCTCTATGAATTATACAAAATAACTACAAAATATTGGATGATGCCAGGGACAATTTCTATACTTTCAAAGGGTTTCAGGGTATCTTTACGTCGCGTAACTACCCCCACGGATTTCAATCGTGTCCGACTTAGTCGAGTTAATCCAGAAAAACAGCATCAGTACACTCCACGAGATGGCTAATAAAGCCCTGACTGGAGTTGAGAAGCAAATCGTTGATCAAATTGGTGGATTCCTTGCACTAAGGGAACAACAAGATGATGTGCTGAATACGTTCGTCACCAATTTGAACAATTGTTTTGACGAACTCCTCGACAAGGAAGTAATAAAACAAGAAGCAGTTTTCGATTTTGAAACCCTGTCACTTGTCCAGGAAGAAGAACTGGATGTGATGGTAGCCCTGGAAGGCATGGTCAACGCTTGTAGAAATGATCATCTCGCTAATTTCATCAGCTTTAACACAAGACTGAGCTCCCTCTTTCCCGAAAAACGTGTGGATGAAACAACCAACCCCCTGGACCCGGAGCAGATTGCCACCGCATTTCAGGAAGCTCTGAGACCGGTTGGTCTTGATGCCCAGAATACGCTGACGATTTACAGGGCTTTTAATGAGGAGGTACTAAAACAGCTTAATGATGTTTTACATGACGCGAACAACCTGCTGGTTGAAAACGGCGTTATACCGAACCTTGGCATGGAAAGTTCAGGAAAAAAACATAGCAAGCCTGTCAGATCAACTCATCGACGAGAACCTGCGAGTACATTTGGTGAAGTTGAAGAAGACTCGATAGCGCAGGACACAGAACGCCCGGAAATGTTCTCGATGATGCGCAATCTGATGCACGGAGAAGCAGCCCCCCCTTCAGGCGCCGGGACACCGGGCGCCACTATGGGAGAAATTCCAGCAGGCCACGTCGTTGTTCCAGCGAGCCAGGTGCAGCAATACATGGTACCCGCAGCGCTAATTCCGGGTGGTGACCAGGCAGCTGGCGCCTTGCAACCATTCCAGCCCGCACCTAACCAACAGGTGCAAATGGTGGACCAGGCCAAACTGATGGAAATCCTCAGTAATATTCAGAAATCCCTGGATGCCCAGTCAACTGGCAAAGCCGGTTCTATCCCCACAAGCCTCGATGAAGTAGAGCGAGTTGATATATCAGAATCACTGGGTAAAATGTTAAATACCGGCCAGGAAGACGGCGTTGTCAATGTTGTCGATAGGGAATCTTCAGATGTCATTAATCTTGTGACGATGCTCTATGGAGCAATCTGGGACGATGATTCTGTACCCATCCCAATTAAGGAACTTATCGGCCGGACCCAGATCACAATAATTAAAGTCGCCCTGTCGGACACTACTTTCTTTAACCGTGAAAACCACCCTGCTCGCGCCATTTTAAATGAATTTGCCTCGGCCGGTATTGGCTGGACCGAAGTCGAGAAGCTTGAAGAAGACCCTCTGTATAAAAAGATTCAGGAGCTGGTTGAAAAAATCCTTGCAGAATATACAGATGACATCTCTTTCTTCGAGGATCTTATCAAGGACTTCAGGGCTTTTCGGGCCGAAGAATCCAGGAAAACCAGGAGCCTGGAACAGTCCATTTTCGAGGCGAAAGAGCGTCAGGAGCGACTTGGGGATATCCACGAACTCGTCACCCAGAAGATTAGTGAACGAATTCTCGGTCGTGAGTTGCATCCCTTTGTAAAATATTTACTTGAAGACATATTCCACAAGTTCATGGTTATGCTTGTCATCAAGGAGGGACCAGGCAGTAATGCATGGACGCAAGCTATCAACACCATTGACGTTCTGCTCTGGAGTGTCCAGGCACATGAACAGAGTGATGATCATGAGCGTCTGGAAACTGTTAATCCAAGACTACTCAATAATCTTCGTAAAGCGTTCAGGATCGCATCGATTCAAGCAGAGAAGATAGATTCGCTGATTACGGAGTTGCAGGAAATTCAGGAAGACAGCTTCGACATTGAAGAGACAGAAACAATTGAATCTGAAGAACGTGAAGCGCTCGACAAGGACGAAATTCTACCCTTGTCTGAAGCACACAACCTTCAGCCAGAGGCTGAACCAGAAAAATCCGTCGAAACTGAAACAACTCCGGAACAAGCTTCAGTTGAACCGGAAGACCAGGAATCAGAAGAAAACTATGCCGCCTTCCTTGAACAGGTAGAGTCAATGACTGTAGGCACCTGGGTTGAGTTTGTTGGTGAAGATGAACTCAACACCCGCTGCAAACTCGCCGCTAAGATCAACGCCATCGACAAGTTCATTTTTGTCAATCGCCAGGGCGTTAAGGTTGTCGAGAAAACATCCGGCGGGCTGGCGAAAGAACTTAAGGACGGAACGGTACGCATCATCAGTGATGGATTGTTATTCAGCCGGGCCCTTGAGTCGGTGATTGGTAACCTCAGGGACAGCCAGCATGAACAGCAGACGGGTGGCGCCTACCAGCCCACTGCTTGAGAGACGTTGCTATTGCCCGTCTTCGTTAAGCCAGTAATTCCAGCAAAAGTTTATTCAACCGTTTGACGTAGCTAGCAGGCTCATCAAGCTGCCCGCCTTCCGCAAGCATTGCCTGATCGAAAATGACCATTATGAGATCTTTGAACCGATCAAGATCTGGTTCATCGTTCAGTTTCTCAACGAGTGGATGTTCAGGGTTTATTTCAAAGACCCTTTTACTTCCCGGCACCTGCTGTCCTGCTGACTCAAGGATACGGCGCATCTGCATTCCCATTTCATCCTCATTGACTACCAGGCAAGCCGGGGAATCAGTAAGGCGATGAGTGATTCGAACTTCTTCAACCTTGTCATCAAGCAGTTCCGTGATTCGCTTAACCAGATCACTGAACTCTTTATCGACCTTTTCGTGCTCTTCTTTTTCTTCCTTGTCTTCAAGGTCACCCAGATCCAGCGATCCTTTTGCGACATCCTGAAATTTTTTCTCATCAAATTCGGTGAGATGGCTCATTAACCATTCATCAATCCTGTCATGCAGAACCAGAACCTCTATTTCCTTTTTCTTGAAGACTTCAAGATGCGGACTGTTACGAGCGGTGTGATAATTTTCCGCCACAACATAATAGATCTTGTCCTGACCATCTTTCATCCTTCCTATATAATCTTCAAGGGACTGGTCCTCGGTTTCAGAATCACCATGGGTCGTAGAGAAACGCAACAGTTTTGCGATTTTTTCCTTGTTGCCAAAATCTTCAGCGGGACCTTCCTTCAAAACCTGCCCGAATTCGTTCCAGAAATCCTGGTATTTACCGTCATCTTTTTTAGCCAGTTTCTCCATCAAATCAAGCGCCCGTTTAGTCAAAGCATTTCTCATGGAATCAATGGCCGGATCTTTCTGCAAGATCTCCCGGGAGACATTGAGCGATAGGTCGTTCGAATCAACCACACCTTTCAGGAAGCGCAGATACATGGGTAAGAACTGTTCTGCCTCATCCATGATAAATACCCGTTGTACATACAATTTTAGTCCACGAGGAGCCTCACGCTGCCACATATCAAACGGCGCCTTTGCCGGTATGTAGATCAAGCTAGTGTAATCAAGTTTGCCCTCCACCTTATTGTGGCTCCAGGCAAGTGGGTCCTGGAAGTCGTGAGATACATGCTTGTAGAACTCGATGTACTCTTCATCCTCGATCTCACTTCTCGACCTGGTCCAAAGGGCTCTGGCTGTGTTGACGACTTCATCCTCTACCACGTCGTCAGCATCAGATTTTTCATCATTACTCGTCCCCAGGGATTCTTTGGCCATGATGACCGGGACAGAAACATAATCAGCATATTTTTTGACAATACTTTTCAGTCGCCAGCTATCCAGGAACTCTTCTTCATCACTTTTGAGATGCAGTGTGACCGAAGTTCCACGACTGGCCTTCTCTATCGTTTCCACTTCAAAATCTGCCTCGCCAGAAGATATCCAACGTACACCCTCAGATTTGTCACTGCCAGCCACGCGACTCTCGACGGTAACCTTATCTGCAACAATAAATGATGAGTAAAAGCCTACACCAAACTGTCCAATCAGATGCGCATCTTTCTGCTGGTCACCGGTTAATGTTTCGAGGAATTGAGAAGTGCCAGACTTGGCTATGGTGCCGAGATGTGAAATGGCCTCCTCTCGATTCATACCAATACCATTGTCCGAGATAGTGATGGTCTTTGCTTCCTTATCAATATCAACCCTGATACTGAATTCGGTGTCTCCTTCAATAAGTGCCGGTTTTGACAAGCTTTCAAATCTCAGCTTGTCTATGGCATCTGAACAGTTGGAGATGAGTTCCCTGAGGAAAATTTCCTTATTGGAGTACAGCGAATGAATCATCAAGTGCAACAACTGTTTGGCTTCCGATTGAAAACCCAGGGTTTCTTTCTGTGCTTCTATTGTCATGTAGACCTGCCTTTATTCGTGATGAGTAGCTAATTGGGGCACATCTCTGTATTTTCAAGTCCCGAAGATACGGAAATTCCATTTCCAGGACCAGGGATCAAGAGGAACGACAAATTATGCTGAACAAGCTGGATGACTATCCAATACACCAGACACCAGAACCGATTGCGCATCCAGCCACCACTGACCGGAATGTCTATGATCGAACCTGGTTCAACGGATATTCCAGCGATGGCTCCTACTATTTTGGAATCGGTATGGCAATCTATCCACACCGCGGCATACTCGATTGCGCATTCTCGGTAGTCGAAAAAGATGGCCGTCAGCATTGTTTTTTTGGCTCCATGCGTGCACCCACGGAGCGCACAGATATGCAGGTCGGTCCATTCAAGATTGAGGTCATTGAACCGATGCGAAAAACCCGGGTGACTCTTCAGGACAACGACAGCGGACTATCCTGTGATTTAATTTTCTCAGCACGTACGGCCCCGATCCAGGAAGGCAGGCAGACCCTCTGGCGTGGCACTCGCAAGATCATGGATGCGACCCGTTTTGATCAATTCGGTTGCTGGTCCGGCATGGTTAAACATCCGGATGGCGAGATCAGGGTTGAAGAATCTACCTGTCATGGGACTAAAGACAGATCCTGGGGTACCCGTGGAGTTGGGGAACGGGAAATCGGGGGTGCACCGACTGAACCGGGCGGCATTTTCTTTCTCTGGGCACCACTATTCTGGAAGGATCACGTCTCACACGCAATATTTTTTGATGGTCCTAGAGGAGAAGCCCTCGTTCGTGAAGGCATCACTACTCCGCTGTTTCAAAGTGAAGACGAAATTCCGACTGAACAAACCGGTACAGACGAACGGATGGCCACAGCAAATCACCGAGTTCAATACCATCCGGGGACTCGACTCGCTGCTTCTGCCGAAATTGACCTGGTCAACCTCGATGGCATCACTCGTACAATTTCGCTGACACCGATCTTGAAGTTTCAGATGAAAGGCCTCGGATATTCACACCCGGAATGGGGCCAGGGAATGTGGAAAGGCGAACTCGAACTCGGCGGCGAATCTTTTGACCCCAGCCAGCTGGAGGTCACGGCACCAGAAAATATCCATGTACAGCAGGTGGTTCTGGCCGATGATGGAGAGAACCAGGGGATCGGAGTACTCGAGCACCTTGTGTATGGACCTTATGCACCGGCAGGATTTACCGGGTTCTTTGATGGATTCAACGATCAAGCCAGCAAATGATGCCGGAATTAGTGGATAAGGGCTAACTTTGAAGGAGTTGAATTGATTCGAGGTCAGCGCACATATCACTGCTTCTCGTGGCCATTGCCATAAACATGTCATTACCACGTTCAGTTTCGCCGACAATCATTGATGCAGTTACCGCCATTATCAATCCAGCCGGTGCATAGTGGCGGTAATATTTCCAGCAGTCGTCTGCCGTAAGGTTTACCTTGTAGCTTTTCAGGACGTCATAATAATGGTTCACAAGATCTCGCTCACTCTTAACCCGGTCTTCTGACAAAAGTGAAGTACCCAAAAAATAAGACACATCACTAAGTGCGCACCCCATTTGGATCGTTTGCCAATCCAAAACAGTGAGGGGGTAGGGCCCACCAAACACCATGTTATCCAGGCGATAATCGCCATGACTCAAAGTTTTTTCCTGCGTATAGCCAGTTGCGTAATTAACAAGTACATTTCCTGCTTTTCCAACCATGCTTATCTGGTCTGCGCTAAGCCGATCTTCATACTTCTCAATAAATCCTTGCTGGACCTGCTCGTAGAGAGAACTAGCTGCATTGATGGCTTCCTCATCCGTGTCATTGAACAATTCAAACTGGAACAGTGATTCATCACCCCATCTCGGCCCTTGCAGTTTCGCTAATTCTTCCAGCGCAAGGGCCGCATCATCTACAGAACATCCGGCTAGCTGATCACCCTGGACGCCGGGTTTTAAGTCTTCCATCACAATGACAAAATCATGGGTCTCTGGATTGATGTCAGCGAAGAAGACTTTCGGAGTCCGGATATCCACCGTACTCTGAATCTCATTGTAGAAAAAGACTTCACGGATGTAGCATTGCATGAGTACACCCGTTTGCTTACTGACCGGATCCAGGGAGGCAAACTTAGCCACCACGGAGGCAGGAAGTCTCTGGCTCCCCTGAATTTCAAAGCGAATATTCTCGCCGAGCTGACCCGTGCCGATGCTTGCTGAATCCAGACTGTCGATGACACCTTCAATACCGGCATAACTGAATACTTCCATGAGCCACTCTGGAGTCACATCATCAGGAAGATGGGCTAGCCCGGGTTTGTCTATGGCCATCAGGCTACCACCCCGTTGCTTCTTTGAGCGTATTTCCAATCTCAGCCAGGCTCTTAACTGTATGTACGCCTGCCGCTTGTAAAGAAGCAAACTTTTCTTCAGCAGTGCCCTTGCCACCGGCAATAATTGCCCCCGCATGGCCCATTCTCTTACCGGGCGGTGCGGTGACGCCAGCGATATAGCCTACTACCGGTTTGGTCACATTTTCCTTAATAAAAGCAGCAGCCTCTTCCTCGGCAGAACCGCCAATTTCACCCACCATGACAATCGCCTCGGTTTCAGGATCTTCCTCAAACATTCTCAGTATATCGATAAAGTTGCTTCCGGGAATGGGGTCGCCACCAATACCGACGCAGGTGCTCTGGCCAAAGCCAAGATCTGTCGTCTGTTTTACTGCCTCATAGGTTAATGTGCCGGATCTTGAGACAATGCCCACTCGTCCCGGCAAATGAATATCACCTGGCATGATGCCTATCTTGCAACCACCCGGAGTGATAACGCCCGGACAGTTCGGGCCTATCAAACGGATTCCACGTTGATCCATGCTGGCTTTTACGGCAAGCATATCTAAAGTTGGTATTCCTTCCGTGATGCAAACGATAAGTTTTATACCGGCGTCTGCAGCTTCAAGAATGCCGTCTTTGGCGAAGGGTGCCGGGACATAAATGACCGACGCATCAGCGCCGGTTTGTTCCACACCTTCCCGCACTGTATTAAAAACCGGCAAACCGAGATGTGTCTGGCCGCCTTTACCTGGCGTCACACCACCAACTACATTGGTTCCATATGCAATTGCCTGCTCCGAGTGCAGCGTACCCTGTGAACCGGTAAAACCCTGGCAGATTACTTTTGTTGTACTGTCGATCAAAATACTCATGCTACGTCTCCTGCGGCTTTCACTGCCTGTTGCACCGCATCGGTAAGGCTGGTCGCTGCAATAATATCTACTCCACTTTCGCTTAAGGTTTTTACTCCCAGATCGGCATTGTTTCCTTCAAAACGGACAATGACCGGAACCTCAACACCCACATCCTTGACTGCACCAATGATGCCGTCAGCGATAATGTCGCAACGAACAATACCTCCAAAAATATTGATCAAGACCGCTTTCACTGCCGAATCTGAAAGAATGATCTTGAACGCCTCACTCACCGCTTCTTTAGTCGCACCACCTCCCACGTCCAGGAAGTTGGCTGGTTGACCACCGTGTAATTTCACCAGGTCCATGGTACCCATCGCGAGCCCGGCTCCATTGACCATGCAGCCAATATTTCCTTCCAGGGCGACATAATTCAGGTCAAACTCAGCGGCCTGGTTTTCCCGCTCGTCTTCCTGGCTGGGATCTCGCATGGCCGCCAGTTCTTTCTGTCGATACAGGGCATTGCCATCTATAGATACCTTCGCATCCAGGCAATGAACATCACCCGCCTTGGTAATCACCAGCGGATTAATCTCAAGAAGCGCCAGGTCGCATTCTTCGAACATTTTTGCAAGGGCGACAAATATACTGGCAAACTGGTTAACCTGCTTGCCCTCAAGACCTAACTGGAAGGCCAGGTCTCTACCCTGGAAGGAGGACGCACCGAGCGCGGGGTCAATTTCTGCGGTTAGTATTTTCTCCGGCGTCTCTTTGGCGACTTTTTCAATCTCGACCCCACCTTCAGTTGAAGCCATGAAAGTAATTCTTCTACTTGAACGATCAATGACCGCGCCAAGATAAAGTTCACGATCAATATCGGCACACTCTTCCACAAAAATCTTGCTTACCGGCTGGCCTTTTTCATCAGTCTGGAATGTCACCAGGTTTGTGCCGAGATGCTGCCTGGCAAAATCCCGGATTTCCGCCTCTGAAGAAACCAGTTTGACTCCACCGGCTTTACCACGACCACCTGCATGAACCTGTACCTTAATAACCCAACGATCTCCTCCAAGCTCTTTTGATGCCGCAACCGCGCCATCCGCAGTATCGACAGCAATTCCCTTTGAGATCGGAATTCCGTATTTGGCAAATATTTGCTTTGCCTGATATTCATGAAGATTCATAGCATCAAGATCCTTAACGCGTTAATAGTTAGCAAAAAGTCAGGTTTATAAATTAGATAAAACAATTATTGTTGGAATTTTTAATTGTCTACTTCTTCTTTCGCTTTCGGTTAGCCACGTGAATTGCATTCCCGGAAACGGCGAGTGCAGCCTCATGCAATCCCTCAGACAGGCTCGGGTGAGCAAACATTGTCAGTCCAAGGTCTTCTGCACTCGAACCAAATTCCATTGCGATAACGGCTTCTGCAATGAGCTCTGAAGTGTGCGCGCCAATCATATGCACTCCCAGGATTCGATCAGTTTCTTCATCAGCGATCACTTTAATCATGCCGACGGTATCGTTACTGGCCATGGCACGACCGCTCACTGACATGGGGAAGGTACCAACCTTATATTTTTCCCCGTTTGCCTTTAGTTCCTGCTCTGGCTGGCCGACCCAGGCTATTTCCGGATGTGTATAAACCACCGCTGGGACGCAGTCATAATTGACCATGGGCTTCTTGCCTGCGATTCTTTCCACAACCATGATGCCTTCTTCCATTCCTTTGTGCGCCAACATTGGGCCACGAACAACATCACCAACGGCATAAATTTCTGGCGCGTCTGTTGAACACAGGTCATTGACGTAGATAAAGCCTGTCTCATCCAGATTGACCCCACTATCAGCCGAGAGAAGATCTTGCGTATAGGCTCTTCTGCCAACGGCAACAATTAATTTGTCGAAGGATTCCTGACGTTCCCCTTCGGAATCTGAATAGGTCACTAAAACTTTTTTTCCTTTAACCTCAGTGCCGGTTACCCGGGCGCCCATCCTGATATCCATTCCCTGCTTATTTAGCTGCTTTTGGGCTTCCTTTGCTATCTGGAAATCTGCCATCGGTAGGAATTCGTCCAACGCTTCGAGAACTACCACTTCTGAACCGAGCCGATTCCAGACACTACCAAGCTCTAGCCCGATGATTCCGGCTCCGATAACGCCCAGCTTGCCGGGCACTGAGTCAAGTTCCAAAGCACCCGTGGAGTCAATGATGAATCCTTCGGTCATGGGACAAGGGGGGATTTCTACCGGTACGGAGCCCGTTGCAATGACCACGTGGTCAGCTTCGAGTATTTCTTTATCACCATTATGAGCCGTAAATTCAATTTTACGTCCGGCGTGCAATACGGCCACGCCCTCATAAGTGGTTACACCGTTAGTTTTTAGTAGGCCAGCCACGCCTTTTGTCAGATTGCTGACGACGGTATCTTTCCGTGCAATCATCTTCGGCACATCAATACGAATGCCTTTTGTAACAATTCCAATTTCGGCAAAATGATCTTTTGCATCCACGTATTTATAAGACGCATCCAACAACGCTTTCGAGGGGATGCAGCCAACATTCAGGCAGGTTCCCCCATAGGCAGGCTTGCCTTCTTTATCGAGCCATTTTTCAACACACGCAGTATTCAGACCAAGCTGTGCAGACCGGATGGCAGCATGATATCCGGCGGGCCCGGCACCAATTACAACGACATCAAATTTCGTTGACATGTCTATTCCTTAAACTCTTTATAAATATCTAACTATATGTCCAAAAGGATCCTGGCGGGCTCCTCGATAAAATCTTTGATGGTCACCAGAAATCTTACTGCTTCCTGTCCATCAATGAGGCGATGATCGTAGGACAAAGCCAGATACATCATTGGTCTGATCTGTACCTCTCCATCGACCGCCATGGGCCGTTGCTGGATCTTATGCATCCCCAGAATTCCCGTTTGTGGCGGATTCAAAATAGGAGTTGATAGCAGGGAACCGAACACGCCACCATTTGAAATAGTAAATGTTCCTCCAGTCATATCATCAATCGACAGTTTCCCGTCTCTTGCCTTGATGCTGAAGTCCCGAACACTCTGCTCTATTTCAGCCATCGTCAGGCTATCAGCCTCACGAATGACAGGTACCACCAATCCCCGGGGCGAACCAACTGCTACGCCAATATCCTGATATCCATGGTAAACAATATCGTTGCCATCAATAGAGGCATTAACCGCAGGGAACCGCTTTAGTGCTTCTATGCAGGCGCGAACAAAAAAGGACATAAAGCCCAGCCGGATACCATTGTGTGCCTTTTCAAAGTCATCCTTATATCGGGCCCGCAGATCAATAATGGCTTGCATATCGACTTCATTGAATGTCGTCAACATGGCTGCTGTCTGTTGAGCATCTACCAGTCGCCGCGCAATACTTGCACGCAGCCTGGTCATGGGAACACGACGCTCTACTCTCTCGCCTGGAACCGGTGCTGCAGGAGCGACTGCCCCACTTTCTGCGACAACCCTGCGCTGCGGAGTTTGCTGTTCAGCAGCTGCAACTGCTTTCAGGATATCCTCTTTGGTAATGCGACCACCTTTGCCAGTGCCTGCTATCTGCGTGACATCAATCTGATTTTCCTCAGCCATTTTCCTGGCTGCCGGACTTGCCTGACCAGCAGAGCGTGGTGCAGAAGACGATTCCACTGCTACATTTTCAACTGCGGCTGCAGATGTTGACTCCGATACCTCACCGGCTTCAAATTCTGCAAGTACCTCTTCACCAAGGATCGTCTCACCCTCGGCTTTGAGGATATTTGTCAGGACACCATCAGCTGGTGCAACAACTTCCAGTACAACCTTGTCAGTCTCTATATCAACCAGAATGTCATCACGTCTGACGCTTGCACCCACCTCGACGTGCCACAAAGCGATTTCACCATCGGCGATGGATTCGGGGAATTCCGGCGCTTTGATTTCAATCATATTTGATCCTCAGCTCGCTTATAAAAAGCTCGCCTAAAAAAACTCGTATATAAAAAGGCTCTCAACATGAAGAAGTTCATATGTAGAAAGCTCGCAAGCAATCTGTTCGCAGGTGAAAGTTTCATTAGTCAATATCAGTTTTAAACAGTGCTTGATGCACCAGGTGATCCTGTTGCTGAAGATGCAGGGACATATATCCAGCTGCAGCCGCCGCTGATCCTTCCCGCCCGGCATAGTGTAGATAAAGGGCCGGGAACTGATTATGCAGTACTTTCCTCAGGTGATGCTGGCTGCTATACCAGGCTCCCTGATTCATTGGTTCTTCCTGGCACCACACAGCAGTATCGATGTTCGGGTGTTGTGCAAGCACAGCAGCAAGATCTACCTCAGGGAAAGGGTAAAGTTGTTCCATCCGGACAATCACTATATGGTCAAGATTTTCTTCGCGTTGTTTATCAACCAGATCGTAATACACCTTGCCACTACACAAGATAATTCGCGTTATCTTGTCGTCATTCCTCTGGTCATCATTTAGCAGTACGGTCTTGAACTCACCCTCAGATAGTTCTTCCAAGGTTGATACTGCTTCCTTGTGGCGAAGCAGGCTTTTGGGAGTCATGACGATAAGAGGCTTCCTCAGAGGCCGAATAATCTGCCTCCGGAGCAGGTGAAACATTTGTGCCGGTGTCGTTGGCACGCAAACCTGTATGTTGTGTTCTGCACTCAATTGCAGATATCTTTCGAGCCTCGCAGACGAGTGTTCTGGTCCCGCACCTTCATATCCATGAGGTAACAGCAAAGTTAAGCCACACAGCCTCGCCCACTTATGCTCACCACTGGCTATAAACTGGTCAATGACGACCTGTGCGCCATTGGCAAAATCGCCAAATTGTGCCTCCCAGATCACAAGTGTGTTAGGACTCGTCTGGGAATATCCGTATTCAAATGCCAGAACCGCCTCTTCAGAAAGGAGAGAGTCATACAGCACGAAGTGTTTTTCTGTATCACCAATCCTTTCGAGGGGTGTGAGTGTTCCCCCTTCTTTTTGATCATGTAATACGGCATGTCGATGAGAGAAGGTCCCACGCCCGACATCCTGGCCTGTAATTCTGATCTTATAGCCTTCAGACAGTATTGTTGCGTAGGACATGATTTCGGCATAACCCCAGTTTATAGGCAATGTTCCAGCGGTCATCTTCTTTCGGTCATCCAGTATCTTTGAGACCTGCTTCTGCAGCACAAAACCTTCAGGCAATTCATTTAACCTGTTGGCTATAGACTGAAGGGATTTCAGCTCGAAGGAGGTATCGGCGGGCGCATCCCAGTCATGGCCAAGATAAGGGAGCCAGTCTACAAACAAGGATGTATCGGGTTCCTTAAGGAAATCCCATGCAACTGCATTACCCTGATCAAGGGAATCACGATAGCTTTCGATTCGTTTGTGCAGGTCCTGCTCATCGACAACCCCCTCACCGACAATCTTCTCGGCGTAGAGCGTGAGTGTGGTTGGATGTTTTCGTATCGCCTGGTACATGATGGGCTGGGTGATGGATGGCTCATCCCCTTCATTGTGTCCACGACGTCGATAGCAAACGATATCGATGACCACGTCCTTTTTAAATTCCATGCGATAGTCAAGCGCCATCTGCGAGACGAATAATACCGCCTCGGGGTCATCACCATTAACATGGAATATGGGAGCCTGAACCATCTTGGCAATCTCGGTGCAATAACGGGTTGACCGTGCATCCTTGGGATTGCTGATGGTATATCCAATCTGGTTGTTGATAATGACGTGGATAGTACCACCGGTATAAAACCCCCTTGTCTGCGACATCTGGAAGGTTTCCATGACCACACCCTGGCCGGCAAAGGCTGCATCACCATGAACATTGATAGCAAGCACCGTATCACCTCTTGGATCTCCACGACGATCCATGCGGGCACGAACCGAACCAACAATAACCGGCGCTGCAATTTCGAGATGAGATGGATTGAAACCCAGGGCAAGGTGCATTTCACCGCCAGGTGTCATCAGGTTCGATGAAAAACCCTGATGATATTTTACGTCTCCCGAACCTGTACCCGGCTCATAGCGACCTTCAAACTCATCAAATAATTCTGCCGGGTCTTTGCCGAACAGGTTAACCAATACATTCAAACGGCCACGGTGAGTCATGCCGATGACGGTTTCGACAACTCCTGCAGAACCAGCACGATGAATTAATTCTGCCAGGCAGGGAATAGCACTTTCACAGCCTTCGAGACCAAATCGTTTGGTACCGGGATATTTCAATCCCAGATACTTTTCCAGTCCTTCAGCCGCAATCAAACGATCGAGCAGCCTCCGTTTCACACCATTACTATAAGAGGGTTTGGACCGTGCACTCTCCATTCTCTGCTGAACCCACATTTGTTCGGCTTCATCGGTAATGTGCATATACTCCGCCCCGATTGGACCGCAGTAGGTATCTTCCAGGACTTCCAGAATTTCATTGAGCGCTGCCTCTGTGCCACCGAAAAACAAGTTGCCCGTCTGGAAGCGGGTATCCAGATCAGCAGCTGAGAGATGGTGATACTCCAGCTCCAGTGTCGGCACACCACTTTCATCGACCAATTTCAACGGGTCAAGGTTTGCCTTCAGATGACCACGACGTCGATAGCCATTGATCAGTTCACCGACCGCGAATTGTTTTCTTTCATAATCCGAGGAAATACTGCTGGCAGATATCGGTGCCACCCGCGACTGATTCTTCGAAAGAAGCAGGAAATGGTCCCTGATGGTGGAATGGGAAATATCCGGGGTAAGGGTGCCTTCAACCAACGGCAGTGTCTCGAAGTAGCTTCGCCATTGATCCGGGATCTCTGATGGATCCTCTAGATACTTCTCGTACAATTCTTCTACATAGGAGGCGTTTCCGCCTGAAATGTGACCACTAAGCCACATTTGCTCCATGACGCTGTTTTCCATCAGAACCTTCTGGTTGCCTAAAATAGGTTTTGGGAGGGGAATTTTACAGAATTTGACCGACAATTATCTGCTTAATTAATGGCCTGGTTGTTCACCAGATTACTGGCTAATTCGCTCGCTCCAACAACATTTTCCGGATGTGGCCAATCGCCCTAGTAGGGTTCAAGCCTTTTGGACAAACAGTCACACAATTCATGATGCCTCTACAGCGAAATACACTGAATGGATCTTCAAGGTTAGCTAAACGCTCTTCGGTCGCTGTGTCCCTGCTATCAACAAGAAATCGATAGGATTGAAGCAGTGCCGCAGGGCCAAGAAACTTGTCCGGGTTCCACCAGTAGGAAGGGCAGGCAGACGAGCAGCAGGCACAGAGAATGCATTCATAGAGTCCATCGAGCTTCTCTCGCTCTTCAGGAGATTGCAGTCGTTCCTTATTCGGTGGAACTGTATCGTTGATTAGATATGGCTGAATCCTTTCGTACTGGCTATAAAATTGCTCCATATCCACTACCAGGTCCCTGATTACAGGAAAACCGGGTAAAGGGCGAATACTCAACTTCCCCCGCTTTACAACCTCGGACAATGGCGTGATGCAGGCAAGGCCATTCTTGCCGTTCATGTTAACCCCGTCTGAGCCGCATACACCTTCCCGACACGATCGACGATAGGTGACAGTCGTGTCTTGTTCCTTCAACAATTCCAGAACTTCAAGGACCATGAGATCCTTGCCACCTGGAATTTCCAGATCGAAGTCCTGCATATAGGGTTCTTTGTCCTTGTCAGGATCGTATCGATAAACGCTTATTTGCATTCTATTGTCCTTGCCTGTTTGTCCTTACCTGTTTGTACTTATCTGTTTTATCAGAAAGTCTTAATAACTTCTTATCATCGGTTCAAAAGTAGGTACTGTTTTCGGCTGCATATTAACCTTCCGCTTGGATAACATTTTTGTTTCAGGATGATAGATAGAATGTGCCAGCCAGTTTTCATCATCCCTCTCCTGGTAGTCATCCCTGGCATGGGCGCCACGGCTTTCTTTACGCCCTTCCGCGCAAATAGCAGTTGCCTCCGCTATCTCCAGCAGATTATCGAGTTCCAGCGCTTCTAACCTCGCTGTGTTAAACGCACGACTTTTGTCATCGAGCCTCGCCCTACCAATTCGCTCACGAAGCTCTGCAAGCACCTTGATGCCTTCCTGCATGGGTCCTTCCTTCCTGAAAACACCAAAATTTAATTGCATACAGCTCTGCAATTCTTTCTTCAGGACGGCAACACTTTCACCGTCTGATCCAGATTCATCCCAGCGTCTCAGTCTCACTAACGCTTCATCCACATCGGAATCCGATGCCTCCACTGTACCCATGCCCTGGGAGAGCGCCTCAGTGATATGAAGACCCGCCGCCCGGCCAAATACAATTAGATCCAGGAGTGAATTACCACCCAGACGATTGGCACCATGTACAGACACACACGCGGTTTCACCGACAGCATAGAGTCCATCTACAATCACATCGTTGCCACCGGAATCCGGATTTATGACCTGCCCATGGATATTTGTCGGCAAACCCCCCATCTGGTAGTGGCAGGTTGGTACCACCGGAATTGGATCTTTGACCGGGTCGACATGGGCGAACGTCTTTGAAAGTTCAACAATACCCGGCAATCGAGAATGTATAATCTCTTCACCCAGGTGGTCGAGCTTAAGATAAACATAGTCTCCATTTTCACCGGCACCACGACCTTCCAGAATTTCGAGCACCATACTTCTGGCGACAACATCTCGACCTGCAAGGTCCTTGGCATTAGGGGCATAACGCTCCATAAAGCGTTCACCATCTTTATTGATGAGATAACCGCCTTCGCCCCTGCAACCTTCTGTTATCAGGACTCCGGCACCCGCGATACCGGTTGGATGGAACTGCCACATCTCAATATCCTGGACTGGTAATCCGGCTCGCAGGGCCATGCCAGGACCGTCCCCGGTATTCATCAAGGCATTCGTCGTTGACTGATATATTCTGCCCGCCCCTCCCGTTGCCAGCACTGTCGCCCTGGCCTTAATCTGGTGCACTTCACCTGTTTCCATATTGATGGCTGTAACGCCTGTTACCACCCCATCGGCATTCTGGATCAGATCGACTGCAAACCATTCACTGAAGAAAACTGACCCGGCCTTAAGGTTCGCCTGGTAGAGCGTATGTAACAATGCATGACCGGTCCTGTCTGCTGCGGCGCAAGTACGCGAAGCTTGCCCTCCCTTGCCATAATTTTTTGACTGACCGCCAAAGGGTCTCTGGTAGATCCGCCCCGATTCGGTCCGGGTGAAAGGCAACCCCATATGATCCAGTTCATATACCGCTTGTGGACCGACACTACACATATACTCGATTGCATCCTGATCGCCGATGTAATCTGACCCTTTCACCGTGTCGTACATGTGCCAGCGCCAGTCATCATCAGGATCATCGCTGGCAATTGCACAGGTAATCCCGCCCTGCGCAGAGACGGTATGGGATCGTGTTGGGAAAACTTTTGAAATGACAGCGGTGTTTCGCCCCGATTCAGACAACTGCAATGCAGTTCTCAGGCCGGAGCCACCACCACCTATAATGATGGCATCAAATTCTAGAACAGGAATATTACTCATAATTGTTAACTCGTTTGGTACTACTACTTAAGCTCTATACTAAACCGTTTATTTAACTCTCTTTGTCTATTGACCCCAGGATCTACCCCCAGAGAATTTCAATACCCCAGACCAGATAGGTAATGGTTATCAGCACACAGGCGACCAGATAAATTGCTCTGATGGTATTTGCGCGTTCCCCCATTAGATGCTCGCGCAGATAATCTGTACCCACGGTCCACATGCCAATCCAGGCATGTGCACAGGTTGCGAGCAGCGCCATGAGAGTGAATACCTGCATCCATGTCTGGGACATGAAGCCGTTCCAGCCTGCATAGGTCACATCAGGCTGCATGATAAAAAATACAACCACGACGATGGTATAGACCGCCAGTATGTATGCGGTAACCCGCTGGACCAGCCAGTCTGAAACTCCATTACGCGCATAACTTGTAATTTGTGTAGCCATTTTTCTTACCTAAATCCCAATATCAATTACCGAATCTATTAGTTTTGAACAGTACCTGGTCCAAACTAAAACTGAATAACCAACCATGCTGCAAGAACAATCAGAACCGCCGAACAAAAGGCCACTATCCTCGCAGCCATCAACCCGCCTTCGAGGGTTTCACCAATGCCAAAATCAACAATCAGATGTTTGATACCGGCAACGAAATGATAGCTAAGTGCCGAGAGCACGCCCCAGGTAATAAATTTACCCAGTGGCGAGGCAATCATCATCTTCAATTCATTAAACCCTGCTTCTGAATCGAGAGACATTTGTAACGCGAACAGTATAAAGGCGATGCCGATGAATAATATAACGCCTGCAATTCGGTGGGCAATTGACACCACTGCCGGAAAGGGCCATGAGAATGCCAGGAGATCAAGAATGCCCACATTAATGGGGCGAGTATCTTTCTTCACTAAAACTTTCTCCAAAAATGGAACAGACGAGATAGAATCGAAGTTGACACCTCTCGCGCTTAAAGTCGGCGAATCCCAGGGATTCGACTCGCACTATAATAATAGTGATTTTGGTTGTAAAAAACAAACACGCGCCCTGCGAAAGCCACTTATAGCAAGGCTTTACAAGGCCAACCTGTTTTGCTTTCATGTACCGCTCGCCCGGTAACAACATTGACACAAATACACATAGATATTGCCTAAAACGGGATAAAGCGGAGCCTCTACATGATTCAGAAAGTTGAAATGACGATCGACGGCAAGACAGTGGAATTGCCCGTCCTGGAGGCTAAAGAAGGTACCAACGTGGTTGACGTCCGTGGGCTAATCGCCGAGGGAATCTATACCTTCGACCCAGGCTTCTTATCAACCGCCAGCTGTGAATCGAACATCACTTATATTGATGGCGATGCAGGAATTCTCATGTACCGTGGTTACCCCATTGAACAGCTTGCCGAGAGTTCCAGCCATATGGAAGTTTGTTATCTGCTTCTAAACGGTGAATTACCTAGCCCTGACGAGCTGACTAAGTTTGAAGATGAGATTAAATCACGGGCGAAGATAGATGATCATTTCAAACACTTATTCGACGGTTTTACAACCGACTCTCACCCGATGTCGATGCTGACAGCAGCGGTCGCAGGCTTGTCATCCCTCTATCACGATGGCCTGGACATTTATAACGCCGATCATCGGCGAGACGCGGCATTAAACCTCATTGCAAAGATACCGACTCTGGCCGCAATGACCTATAGAAAAAGCATGGGACTTGAGTTTATTGATCCCGACCCTGCACTTGGCTATGCAGAGAATTTTCTCAATATGTGTTTCGGCGAATCCGGCGAGAGCTCCACCGTCAGCGCTACTCTGGCTGATGCAATGGACAAGATCTTCATTCTTCATGCGGACCACGAGCAGAATGCATCCACTTCGACGGTAAGGCTGGCAGGGTCAACCGAAGCTGACCCTTACGCGGCGATTGCAGCAGGTATTGCGGCGCTATGGGGACCATCCCATGGTGGCGCCAATGAAGCGGTGCTGAAGATGCTGGGCGAAATTGGTGACGAATCAAGAGTTCAAGAGTTCGTCGACAGGGCTAAAGACAAGGATGATCCATTCAAGCTAATGGGCTTCGGACATCGTGTTTATAAAAACTTTGATCCTCGTGCGACTGTTATGCAGGCGAGCGCTCATGCCGTTCTTGAAGAGCAGGGTGTTGAAGATGATCCACTACTGAAAATCGCACAGCAACTGGAAAAAATTGCCCTGGAACAGGAGTATTTCATTGAACGAAAGCTCTACCCAAATATCGATTTCTTTTCAGGGATTACATTGAAATCCATGGGTATACCCACCAACCTTTTTACGGTGATATTCGCCCTGGGTCGCATGCCCGGATGGATAACTCACTGGGATGAAATGCTTGCCTCCCCTTTTAAAATTGGCCGACCAAGACAGCTGTATCTCGGGCCATCAAAAAGGGACTATGTAGATATCAACAACCGCAAATAGCCGCCTTTAACTTCAACCATTAACACAAGTTATCACCGCAAAAACACTTTTTAACTAGAGGAAAATTACCTTGGCCATCTCTGCTACCTTCGAAACCAGCAAAGGCAATATAAACATCACGCTTTTTTCTGAAAAGACCCCTGTCACCGTCGCGAGTTTTATCAATCTCGTCAACAAAAAATACTATGACGGACTCAGCTTCCACCGCGTCATTGCCAAATTCATGGTCCAGGGCGGTTGCCCCCAGGGAACGGGTACCGGTGGACCAGGATATCAGTTTGAAGATGAATTTGATTCTTCTCTGAAGCACTCAGAGCCAGGAAAACTTTCCATGGCAAATTCAGGCCCTGGTACAAATGGCAGCCAGTTTTTTATCACCCACACACCGACCCCCCACCTTGATGGAGCCCACTCTATTTTTGGCGAAGTTGTGTCACAGGCTGACCAGGATATAGTCAACGCAATCGAACAAGGTGACAAGATCATCAGCATTACTGTTACAGGCGACGCAGAAGACCTGCTAACGGCACAGGCCAGCCGCATTGATGAATGGAATGCTGCTATAGCAAAAAATTTCCCTAATCTTTAGAAAGTCCAGCAGCGATATTAATCAGGGTAACGTCCTATGAGTTTCAATGGCCTCGGAATGCATATAGGAAACCTCAGCCTCCTATCTGATGCTGAAACCCGGTCTATCAGTCCGGAAAATTTCAGCGGCGGCAAAGGCAAAGGCGGCATGGCTATCGAGGGAACAGGAGCCAAGGCGGCCAGAGACCTGGGCCAGGGGTGGAAAATCTCACCCTCGGTCGTCATTGAACCGGGTGAAACTTTTACCCTGGCAGATATTGAAGATGAAGGCGCCATACAGCAAATCTGGATGACGCCAACCGGAAACTGGCGCTATAGTATCTTGAGAATCTACTGGGATGGCCAGCAGACTCCGTCCGTTGAATGCCCGGTGGGTGATTTTTTTGCAATGGGATGGGGTAAATATGCGCCTCTGACTTCACTGGCTGTTTGCGTCAATCCGGGAAGTGCCTTCAACTGCTACTGGGAGATGCCATTTCGCAAGCGATGCAGAATCACAATGACCAACATCGCCGATGAATCAATGGTCCTCTACTATCAGTTGAACTACACACTCACCCGTGTCCCTGAGGAAATTGCCTACTTTCACGCCCAGTTCAGGCGCACCAACCCCCTTCCCTATAGGGATGTCTACACCATCGTCGATGGTATCACTGGAGCGGGTCAATACGTCGGCACCTATATGGCCTGGGGAAGTAACAATCGTGGCTGGTGGGGAGAAGGTGAAATCAAATTTTTTATGGACGGCGATGATGAATACCCGACCATCTGTGGAACCGGTACCGAAGACTATTTCTGTGGGTCTTATAATTTTGACCTGGGTCCGGACAAAGGTGGCTATAGCGAATTCTCAACTCCACAGGCAGGTTTCCACCAGGTCATCAGGCCAGACGGCCGCTATAGCAGCCAGCAACGTTTTGGCATGTACCGATGGCACGTCTCGGATCCGGTGCGCTTCAAAAAGAACCTGACGGTGACCATGCAAGCCCTCGGCTGGCGAGATGGAAGGCGCTATCTGCCACTCAAGGATGACATTGCCTCGGTCGCCTATTGGTATCAGACTCTGCCGTCGAATCCACACCCTCCACTACCGACAAAAGACGAACTCGAAATCAATTAGCTCAATGAGTGTTCTAGGGAACCTCTGATTAAGTGGATATTTTTTATCAGGACTGTTCTTTAAGAAAAGAAAGAGGCTCACGGAGGAAACTTGTTAACAGTTAACAAATTTTTCAGTACGACTCTGACGCGGTCATGGCGTAAATAGTGATGCGGCACCGACCTTAATCAGACATTCCCTAGTCCAGCTTACTCCCATATACACGCTGGATGGGTATTGAATCCAGATCAACATCATCAAGGCATCGAACATTTATCGTCCACAATTCCGGCGCAGTCCGGGGATGGCGAAACGGAAGCATTCCACATGTTGGGCAAAAATAATCTTTAGCCGTCTTTGTGTGCCACTGGTAAAGTGTCATATCGCCAAGCGATGTCAGGAGCGTCAGATCAGATGCTTCAACCCGGTGATTCAGGGCTCCACGTTTTCGGCAAAGTGTACAATCACAGACCCGCACATGATCAAGATCCATTTTGACTTCAAATTGAACGCTGCCACAGTGACACGACCCTTTGTAAACTTCTTTCAATTCTTGCTCCTGTTGATCCACAACTAAGGACAGTATAGCCAACTCAAGACAGGGCTCCGTATTATGTTAGTTAGACCGTATTTTCACTTTTTCTGGTCACTCTACCATTGAGTTTCACCACGCTTCATTCTCTGATCAAGAATCCGTGCGGGGACCAGGATCAGCAGGATACTTGCAATCAACAGAACAATTGAAAACTGAACAACCTGTGTCAACTGCCCACTTTGTAATATAAATGCTGCCACTGCGGGACCCGTCGCCAGGCCGAGGCTACTGGTAAATCCGGCAAATGCCGCAATCTGCCCTTTATTATCCAGCTCGGAAGAAATGCCAAGTAGATAGGGTATGGTTAAACTAAAGAAAATGCCGAAGCCTATATTGGCAAACAGAAAAGCCAATGAGTCGTCAATTAGCAACAATGAAATGGACGCCATGATCAATGATGTGCCAATACAAATAGGCCGCATGCGACCACTCCTCAATGACCACCAGGCAACGAGCAGTGCTGCAGGAGCGCCAATCCACAAGGACACAGCGACCGACATATTGACGATTTCCGGCTCCAACGCATATCCTATACCGATTTCTATGACGTAGGCGAAGGCCGCCATCTCACCAGCCTGGAAAAGAAAGAGTGCAAGCAGAGTGAGAATAATGACTCGCCAGGGTGCCCGGCCACCGTCACCATCATCATCAGCTTGTTTTACGAATGCATAGTCGTCCAGAAAAGGGATCAGCAGCATAGTAACGATAGAAAAGCCAGCCAGTGATAGCCAGACGATACCCATACCCATCGAGGGTATGAAGGGTGTCAATACTGCGATACCCAGACCACCGAGGCTTAGCTGAATAAATATGAGTAATGAATAGGTCACCTCCGGGTTTCTTATCCGGGATATGACAGAAAATCCAACGCCAATCAATGCCCCGCCAACGAGTCCGTGAAGGAATCGAATAGCAGTCAGCGCAGACAGGTTGTCAACAAACACCGCCATAATATCGACACCTATGAGCAAACCAAGCAACGGAATTGCAGTCCGACGCCATTCTAAATGTGTGATGAGAAAGGTAATTACAAACCCACCAATCGCTGTTCCAAACATATTGGCAGAGAATACATATCCGGCAGTTCTACTTGAGATTTCCGGGCTTTGCGCAAGCCCGGTTACGATGACCGGCGCAAGATTGGCATAAATAATACCAGCGGAGGTCAGAACAGCCAGGGCGATCCTGGCAGCAAAACCATCCGGTTCGAAACGATAATTTTTAGGTGACGCCATAAAGCCCATAGACTACTTCCGTTGTTGTTCTGAAACACAAACTGACACTGTCGCGTCAATAAATAAAGTCATTATGCCGGAATTAACGACAATCATATCGGGGGAATTCGCCACGGGGATTACAACGATGTACTGATGTTTAAATCCAGGCCAAGCGCCGGAATCGACTTCCCCTGGAGGAAATGCTTGGTCAGGTTGACTATCTTTCCTTACATTGTCCACCCACTGCAGAGAACGAAAACTTCCTCAATGCCAGAACAATGGCAATGATGAAACCGTCTGCTTATTTGATTAGTGCTGCACGTGGAGGTCTCGTGGATTCCGAAGACCTCGTTACGGCCTTGAAAACACGGGTCATAGCGGGCGCCGCTGTGGACGTGTTAAATACCGAACCACCAAAGGACGATGAGATCCTCATCAATGCCAAACTCGATAACCTGATCCTGACCCCGCACAATGCCTGGGGGCCATTGAATCAAGGCAGAGGTTAGTTGCCCAGATGGCGGAAAATATCGAGAGCTATTTGAAGGGGTCGCCAGTTCGCGTTGTAAGCTAATAAGCGATGCTCATTACAACTGTGCAATCTGCCCTGCATAGTACATCTGTTTTTCAGGTGTCAGTGCATAGATTGGCGGCACGATGCACATGCTATCAGCGATTTTCCATAGAGGCTCTAACCTCTCACGGACCTTGTCCAAATCACCGATTGCAACAAAGCATCGAACCATTTCATCCGGTACTTCATTTACCACAGACATAAAGTCACCACGCTGAACACCAGCCTGACATGCCTGTGCCTCCTTCTCAAAACCATGGGCATCGAAGAACGATTCATACTGTCTGATACCTGCATAAAACGCGATCGTCGGTCGCGCATCATCAAGCCCCTCTTTTTCATCCGGGTTGGGTGCGACCCAGGGCCAGATGTTAACTTCTATATCCTTTCGGTCGCGGCCGGATAATTTTAATTGGTCGAGTATGACCGGCGCCATTGTTTCAGTCGCCCATTCCACCGACCACATGGGATGACCAATGATGCCATCGCCAACCTCGACGGCAAGTCGAGTTAACTTCTCCCTGAGCGAAGCTATCCAAATAGGTATGCTTTCCCTCACGGGAGGCGCACTCTGTGAAATCTCTGCAAAGTCTGCCGAGAAATACTCCCCATTGAAAGGTTCGAGGTGGGTGTGAGCATTAGCAATAATATGCCTGACGGCAGCTACTGTTTCCCTTAAATGGGTCAGCGGCTTAATGGGTGGTGAGCCAAAAACACCCGTGGTCCAGGCGGACACTGAAGTTCCCAACCCCAGAATAAAGCGACCATCAGATAGTCGATCCATATCCAGCGCAGCCATGGCTGTTTCGGTAGGGCTTCTCGCCGCGGCAATGGCAATTCCGGTCGCAAGCTTGATCGACCGGGTGACAGTCGCCGCAGCTGCTAGCGGGATGAATGGCGGGCCATAAACCTGGGGAGCAAACAAGCCCTCCATCCCCTGATCTTCTGCCTCCTTTGCAATCGCACCAATCATCGAGGCCTCAAGGACAGGCACCAACCCCCAGTATCGACGATCTTCTCCTACCGCATTTTTACTCATATCCTTTCCCTGTCAACGAACTGGCTACTGCCACCTTAAAATTTATCTTCATCCACAAGGTAGTAGCCACCTTTGATCGCCAGCACCTCATTACAACCATCTTCAATCATAGATGCCCGTGCATCACGCAATATCTTCTCAATAGGATGATCACGGGTCAGACCATTGCCGCCGAAGATTTGCAGCGCGTCACTGGCTACTTCAAAAGCAGTTTGAGTCGCCGTGACCTTCGCGCACATGCCAGCCTGAAGTGCTGGCATATCCATGGTGCCATTATAAAAAGCAACCCGTCTTGAAAGTGCACATGAAGCCTCTACTTTTCGAAACATGTGAAACAACCGATAGGCAATATTCTGGTGGCGAATAATTGGCACCCCACCCTGTTTTCTCTCATGCGCGTAATCGAGCGCCAGATCGTATGCAGCCTGTGCTACCCCGGTAAAAATTGCACCCATCAAGCTATTAGCCTCACTGTGGATGGCATAAACCGCCTTCTTGTAATTCATCGGCTCGGCCACCACATGTTCGCGTGACAATCTCACGTTATCAAAATAGATCTCACCCTGATTCAGGGCACGCTGGCCTAGTTTATCAAGCGGCTTGCCACGCGTGATGCCATCAGCATCAAGTGGCACGATGACGGCACAGCCTTTGGAATCGTCAGGACCAGAGCCAGTATCCGCTGCCGCAAACAAAATACAAACCTCGGCAATGGTTCCATTGGATACCCAGGCTGATTTTTGGCCATTGATGACAACCTCATCGCCATCAAAGGTCACAACACAATTAGGTTTACCATATTCACCACCCGGTGCAAATATCTGCTTGTTCGGGTCCAGGGTATCTGAGCCATGATCCGGCTCGGTGATTCCCCAGCAGCCCTGCATCTCCCCAACCCAGCACTTCTAGTGCCATCGAAAATAATCTGGATCTTTCTTCCGGTGAAAGTGAGCCCAGGGTCTCCAGATTCAATCCGAGCTTCAGATATTTTTCCCGGAATGGTCAGAAGGGAGAGTCAGGCGCAGCAACTTCTTCTGGCGTCATTCTATCGAGCTGCTGTCCGATGGGTCGCATTTCTTCTTCTGCAAATTTCCACAGGGTATCCAGAAATCCCTCCTCAAGTTCAGAAAGTTTTGCTTCTGCTCCCATACGCCCCAGTTTAACCTTTGGTGAATCCGCCCAATCAAAAACCGCCATTGAATTTTTCTCCTCTTGAATTAACTTCAGTATAACCGCTAGCGAACCAGGTATTTCATTGCTTGTTCGATTCCATCGACACTTAAATGATACATCCGATCATCCATGATTCGGCGTATCATTTCAGTCGTATGGGAATCTTGCCAGCTATCAACAGCGACAGGGTTTAGCCAGATGACCTTGCGAAACTGCTGTTGAATCTTCTGCATCCAGTACTCGCCGGGCTCGGCATTGAAGTGTTCCACGCTGCCTCCGCGTTCCACAATTTCATGCCTTCCCATTTGTGCATCACCGACAAAAACTATCTTATAGTCCCGCCCGTATTTACCCAGAATATCCAGCAATGAGACCCTGTCGTCAGCGCGGAGTTGATTGTCTGTCCAAACCGATTCGTATATGAAATTGTGAAAATAAAAGTGTTCCAGGTATTTGAATTCACTTCTTGCGGCTGAAAAAAGTTGTTCGCAAAGTTCGATATGGTCATCCATGGAACCACCGACATCAAGGAAGAGCAAAACCTTTACGGCATTGTGGCGTTCCGGTATTTCACGAATATCAAGGATTCCACCGTTTCTTGCCGTGCAACGAATAGTCTCATTCAAATCCAGTTCCAGATCAGCAGCAGTGCGCGTAAACTTTCTCAATCTTCGCAAGGCCATTTTTATATTGCGGGTACCCAGCTCCACTTTTGGGTCGTAGTCCTCAAAGAACCTTAAGCCCCAGATTTTGCTGGCTGACCGCTGGCTTGCTGCATCCAGGTCAGTCCTAATGCCAGACCCCGACATGTCACCGCTACCCTCTCCCTGCACGCCATTGTCGCCTTCTCCTTCATCACCACCCTTGCCAGACTCACCGTTTTCTCCTTCGCCCTCTCCCTGCCCTTCACCAGATTCTTCACTTTCCCCTTCTTCATTCCCAGCCGATTCACGATCTTCATCCGAGACCCCGGAACTGCGTTGCGGCCCCCCTGTTCCTGGCACTGGTCTTTTGCGCTTGTCTGGTAAGTCCTCACAACCAGGTTCCTTAGAATCAGACCCCCTGGTGAGGCCGTCCAGTGGCCTAATCGTCTCTTTGTACTCCGTGAGTAAACGGGTCAATTCAGGTTCGGATAATCCGGGATAAATAAGTGCCAGTGTTGACTTTAATAGCACCGCGTTAGCAGGTGGTTCAAATACAGCCGGCCAGTTTCCCTGGTCATCAAAGAACAAACTGAAAGCCTGGTCAAAACGATCATAATATTTCTCGTCTTTAACCAGGCACAACCTGCTCAGGTAATAGAATCGTTGAATGTCAGCAAAAACCAACTTCGATCGCAATGCTCTCAGCAGGTCAAGTAATTCTCTTAGCGAGGCTGGTACATTATGATCCCTTACACATTTAAAAAAACGCAGTAGCATCAGCAGAGCTCGGTGGAATTCACTGGGAAAAGACTACAGCTGATACGGAAGTCCCTGTTGGTAAAGCCCCAATCTGCGAGCATATCTTGATGGGTTTCCATCACGGCTGGGGGCAATATTCCGAATCGTTTCTGTGGCCTTATCGAACTCACCAGCCCGGGCATATGCCGCAGCCAGGGTATCAAGGTTAACCGGCGAGTCATCCTGGCTAACCGCCTTTAATGCCATTTTCACTGCGCCGGGTCCATCACAAATTTCTTGGACTGGGCAAGTTGCCATTAACCATGCGAGGCGATTCATTGCTTTCGTAACACCCTGGTCTGCTGCCAGCTGATACCATTTGGCAGCCTCGACATAATCCTGAATGGTACCGAGTCCCTGGCGATGTAAATAACCGAGTGCATTCTGTGCTTTCCCATGCCCCTGGATAGCAGCAATATGATATAGCCCGCTGGCTGTTTTATAGTCGCGCTGAACCCCTGTTCCATTGACATAGGCAGTGCCCAGATAGTAATTAGCATCTATGATTCCTTCGGACTTACCTTTCTCCAGCCAGTGCAATCCTTCGCTGTAACTTCTGGCCACTCCCAGCCCTTCCATATACATAATACCTATTGGCACAAAGGCAAGCGTATATTGCTGTTCAGCAGCCAACTGGTATAAATCGAACGCTGCAGAGTAATCAACACTGCTACCTCGACCCAATCGATAGAGGTTCGCAAGATTCACCTGGCTGCCTGGGAACCCCAGGTCAGATGCCTTTTTATACCAGGCACGAGCTTTCCTATAGTCCTTATGTACATGCTCTGCAAGGATGCCAAGATGATTTAGTGCCAGCTTATATTGTCGGTTTATCTCTAACGCTCTCAGAAAATCTGCCTCAGCCATCGCATAGGCTTTCAATAAACTGTACGCAATACCACGGTTTGAGTAGGCCACGACAAGTTCAGTCGGTTGAAGTTCATTCATTTCAATCGCACCAGTTAAGGTGGTAACAACATCATCGTAGCGACCAGACTGAGCTGCCAGCTGTGCTTCTTCGAACACATTGGCAGACGCGTATTGGCTGACAATAAAGACAAGAACAAATTTAGTCAGTGCTGGCACTAAAAGCGTCAGACAAAAATGTTTTTTCACTGGTAGTTGAATTCCAACGGATCGTAAATCACATGCACCATATCAGAATCATCACCCGCCTGGCAGTGTATATAAACTCTGTGCTGGAGTTGTAGTTGGCCCGGACACAACCCTGAGCACAACCCTGACAGCAAGATGCTATAATTTTCACACGGACCCAGAATAAAATAATACTATGTCGGAAGTTGAAATCGATCCGGTAGACGACACTATAAAACAAAGGGATTCACTCCTTGATGCCCTGGTGGTGCTGACTCGATTGCACCACAAACCCTTCTCTGCCGAAAGCCTGGTTGCCGGGTTACCACTGACGGGCGGCCTTCTTACTCCTGCCTTATTTATTCGAGCAGCAGAACGTGCGGGATTCAAGGCATCACTCGTTTCCAGGCAACTGGAAGAAATTACAAGCCTTGTATTACCCGTTGCCTTAATTCTTGACGACAATAACTGTTGCCTATTGCTCAGCCAAAGCAAATCAACTGCCACTGTGATGTTCACTGATGAACCAGACAAGACCCATGAATTAAGTATCGATGCCTTAGGTAAGCGATATACAGGACATTGTCTGTACTTGAAACCCGACCTTGTTGCGCAGAGTACAGATGAACCAGGTAAAGATATGCACTGGTTCTGGAGCACTATTTTAAAATCTCGCCGGCTTTATGGCGAGGTCCTGGTTGCATCCTTGCTGATCAATATCTTTGCTCTTGCGACTCCACTATTTGTGATGAATGTTTATGACCGCGTGGTACCTAATCAGGCTATCGAAACCTTGTGGGTACTGGCATCAGGCGTTGCTATTGTTTATCTGTTTGACCTGACAATGAAATCCCTTCGCGGTTATTTCATTGATGCAGCTGGAAAACGGGCGGACATTATTTTGTCCTCAAAAACATTTTCAAGGGTTATGGACATCAAGATGAGTGCAAGACCAGCTCGGGTGGGCAGCTTCGCAAATAATTTGCAGGAATTTGACAGCTTCCGCGAATTCTTCACTTCTACCACCTTGATCACTCTGATCGACCTTCCTTTCGTCATCCTCTTTATCCTGCTTATCTACGGGATAGGCGGCGAACTTGCAGTGGTGCCACTGGTTGCGATTCCGCTAATCGTTATCGTTAGTCTGTTGTTTCAGAGGCCACTTCAGGAACTTGTCCAAAAAACTTTCATCGAATCGGCGCGTAAGCATGCCATGTTGATTGAAACTCTATCTGCACTGGATACCGTGAAAGGCTCACGGGCAGAAGGTGTTATGCAGCATCGGTGGGAATCATTCAATGCACGGATAGCCACGTTGGCCCTCAAATCACGATTTCTTTCACTTTCAACAATTAATATTGCCCAGACTATCCAACAACTTGGCACCGTCGCGATTGTCATCCTCGGCGTATACGCAATTCTTGAAGGGAATTTATCTGTGGGCGGCCTCATCGCCTGCACGATTCTTACGGGAAGGTGTCTTGCGCCTATGTCGCAGGTTGCCAACATTCTCACGAGATACCACCACTCTATGGCGGCATATGGCGCCATCAGCACAGTAATGGCTTTGCCGGTAGAGCGACCAGAGGGGCGTAAATTTCTACATCGGCCAAACATCGACGGAGAAATTACTTTTAGAAATGTCACTTTTTGTTATCCCGAACAGAAAGTACCAGCACTCAAGGATATTTCCTTCAGAATAGCGAAAGGTGAAAAGATCGGCATCATTGGTAGAACCGGCTCAGGCAAGAGTACGCTGGCAAGGTTAATCATGCATTTCTATGATCTTGATTCCGGAAGTATCCTTATCAGCGGTACTGATATCAACCAGATAGATCCTTCTGACTTGCGTCGCAACATCAGTTATGTCCCACAAGACGTCATGTTGCTGAGTGGGACCATCAGGGAGAACATTGTGCTTGGTTCACCCTTAAGCAACGATGCTGCTGTGTTAAAGGCAGCGGAGCTTGCGGGAATTTCCGAATACCTGAATCAACACCCTGATGGCTTCGACCTTATGGTGGATGAACGTGGTAGCAATTTGTCTGGTGGTCAAAAGCAGGGAGTCGCCATCGCACGGGCCCTGGTGGATAGTAGCGCCATTTTATTGCTGGATGAGCCGACAAATGCCATGGACAACACAACGGAATTGACATTTAAAAATGGCTTCTCCAAATACGCTAGTGACCGCACGCTGATACTGGTCACACACAAAACATCAATGTTGTCTTTGGTCGACCGTCTACTGGTCTTGAATGACGGGCTACTGGTTGCTGACGGCCCCAAAGAAGATGTGCTGAAACAACTGGCCGGTGCATAATGTTGAAAAAAGAAGACATCAGGTTCATGCCGGACACTTATGCTGCAGAAGTGGAGACGATGCCAATCGCGATCCACTCCATCCTTTGGGTGAGCGTCGCTTTCCTTGTTGTCGCTCTCATATGGGCAAATTTCGCCACGCTCGATGAAGTCGCCCATGCAAATGGCAGAGTCATCCCATCCGGCCAGATCCAGGTAATTCAAAATCTGGAAGGCGGCATACTCGCAGAAGTGATGGTTAAACCCGGTGATCATGTTACCAAAGGCCAAAGCCTGATTCGAATGGATGATACGAGATTCGCTTCCTCTTTTAATGAAGGGAAAATCACCGCTCAAGCCTTGCAAGCCATGGCAGCGAGACTTCTAGCCGAAATTTCGGGCAACGCATTTGTTGCCCCTGAAAATTTTCCGACCGCTCAAATTGACCTGATTGAAAATGAACGACACCTTTATCAATCAAGGCAACGTGAACTCAGCTCGACCATCGATATACTGAATCAACAACTCAAGCAACACAAACAGGCATTGGCAGAACTGCAAGCGGAAGAGCAGAAGCTAAAACGCAACGCCGATTATGCACAGCAGGAACTTGAACTGACAGCACCACTTGTAGAAACTGGCGCGGTATCAAAGGTTGAACTTCTGAGGCTTCAGGTGGGAGTGAACGAATCTCTTGGCAGGCTGGAAGTCATTCGGCTGA
>SMVA01204810.1_pt1 | contig 55967 bp, 45 predicted proteins | sample 2456451 | NCBI WGS metagenome assembly SMVA01 (sample SAMN11095933, study PRJNA526329) | marine sediment metagenome | biome: Marine sediment; feature: Surficial sediment; material: Deep marine sediment; isolation source: Hadal surficial sediment | place: Pacific Ocean | collected 2014-05 | depth...
AGTTGGATTCGGCGGTGGGATCGGGGGCGAGAATCTTGTTTCGCTGCTTCTCGTAGTCGTACTCGCTGATTTCTCCCCGCTGCCTTTTCTCTTCGAGGTCTGCGAGTTCGCGCAAGATTTTGGGAGGGATCCCGGTGGGAATAGACTGGGCGTCGATTGGTCTCGCTCCGCGGGTATCCGATCCCGAATCCTCCCCTGACTCTACGTTGTCGGGTTCGTTGCTCTCCATCAAGATGGTCTTCCGGACCATCTGACCGCTCGGCGTCATCCGCGTTCGAGAGGGCCTCTGGAAGACTGGATCGCTCCATCCGATCGCGAGCGACTGCTCGTCGACCATTTTCATCGCTTTGCCGGGGAGGATGCGAAACTTGGTCGGGAATTTTCCGATCTTCGGTTCGGGTAGGCGATCTTGCTTCCGAGGCGGAATCTCCCAGTCCGATCGCGAGAGATGCAGGAAGAGATAATCCCCGTGGGCGTAGGCGACGAAGCTCGTCAGGTAGTTCGTGTCGAAGATCCCGAAGCGCTTTTCCCGTCGAGTCGAGTAAACGATCACGCGCTGGTTGGGGGCGGCCTCTCTCAAGCCCTGGGCGAGTCCTTGAGAGATCGCATCGATGGAGTCGAGGTGAAATGCGGGTGCGCGCTGCTGCCCCTCTTTGACGGAAAGTCGAATGTCGATCCGAGCGAGAATGTGAGAGAGACGCACGGGTGCAATGGTGATCGGGTGGTTCAACTCCACGCTATCGCCGCGCCTGGAGACGAGCTGGACCGTAATGGCCTTCTTGTTGATGATGGTCTGCTTCGTCGTCATGCAGCCCGCGAGCGCAGCCGTGCAGACGACGAGTGCTGCGAGTGCGATGGATGTTCTGCGCATCATCCGCCTAAGGCTACCCCACGCCGATTTCGGCCGCCGCGCGGATGCACGCTGCGCTCAACGAAGCAGACTCTCGACGATGTGGTGTGTGGCGAAGCTCGCACCGTAGGCGAGCGCGAGCAGGTAGCTGAACGCGAAGACCGGCCAGCGCCAGGAGTTGGTCTCGCGCCGCATGATCGCGAGGGTCGACATGCACTGGAGCGCAAACACGAAGAAGACCAGCAGGGATGCCACGGTCGCTGGATCGAAGGTCTTCTCTCCGGTTCGCGGGTCGATGTCGTTCTGGATGGACGCGCGCAGTGAGGTGTCCTGGTCGGATGCGGCGTAGATCTGGGCCAGCGTCGAGACGATGACTTCGCGCGCAGCGAGGCTCGCGATCAGCCCGATCCCGATCTTCCAATCGAAACCCAGCGGTTCGATGAGCGGCTCGATCGCGTGCCCGGCTCTTCCCGCAAAGCTGTGTTCGATCGCGTAGCGACTCGCCTCTTCGGGGCTCGCACCGACCGGCGCCGGTTGCCGCGGGAAGGTGAGCAGACACCACAAGACGATCGAGACGGCGAGGATGATCGTGCCCGCGCGGCGCAAGAAAGCCCAAGCACTCCTACCGACCTGGGATGCGAGCAGCCGAGCGGTTGGCATTCGATAAGGGGGAAGTTCCATGTAGAAGGGCATTGCGTCTTCGCGCAGCACGGTTCGGGTCAGCACCGATGCCACCAACAGCGCCGTTAGTGAGCCCGCGAGATAGAGTCCGAGTAGAACGAGTCCCTGCAGGCCGAACGGGCCGGCGACCCGAACGGCGGGCACGAAGGCTCCAATCAAGAGCGCGTAGACGGGAAGCCGCGCCGAGCAGGTCATCAACGGTGCGACGAGGATTGTGACCAATCGATGGCGCGGCGACGGAATCGTGCGTGTGGCCATGATGCCAGGCACCGCGCATGCGTAGGACGAGAGCAGCGAGACGAAAGCGCGGCCCTCGAGGCCCACCTTCGCCATCACGCGGTCGATGACGAACGCCGCGCGCGCCATGTAGCCAATGTCTTCGAGTAGGTAGAGCAGTGTGAACAGCAGCAGGATCTGCGGCAGGAAAATGATCACCGAGCCGACCCCCGCGATCAGCCCGTCCGCGAGAAAATCAGTGAACAGCCCGGCCGGTAGCTGGGCGTGCACGGTCTTGCCGAGCAGCGCGACGCCTGCGTCGATGAAATCCATCGCGGGCTGCGCCCAGGCGAAGATCAGCTGGAAGAAGGTGACCATCACCGCTGCGAAGAGCAGTGGGCCGATCACCGGGTGGAGGACGATTCGATCCGCGGCGTCGCTCTTACGGCTGCTTCCGGGGCGGCGCGTCAGCACGTTTTCGAGGATCGATTCGACCCAGCCCGCCCGGGCGTGGATCTCCTCCGGCGGCATCAGGTGTGGGCGGCTCCAGTCTTCGGGCTTGGCGAGTAGCCGTCGCAGCTGTGGAATTCCGATGCCACGGTGGCCCACTACGGGGAGAACTGGAATGCCGAGAGCCCGCTCGAGCCGTGGGATGTCGATCTGGCCGCCCCGCCTCTGAAATTCGTCGGTCATGGTGAGCACGAGGCAGGTGGGTATTTCGCGTCGCAGGATCTGAGCGAGCATCAGCAGTGAGCGCTCGAGCGTACAGGCGTCGGCGACGACCGCGAGTGCCTCGGGTGCGTCACTGAGTTCGCCGTCGAGTACGCGGACCACGACTTCTTCGTCTGGGCTGATGGGCGAGAGGCTGTAGGTCCCCGGCAGATCGATGACCACCGACTGACGCCCATCGAAATTCGCCGAGCCCTCTCGCCGCTCGACGGTCACACCCGGGTAGTTGCCGACCTTCGCGCGCAGGCCTGTCAGCGCATTGAACAAGGTGGTCTTGCCGGAGTTGGGGCTGCCAACGAGACCCAGCCGCAGCGGAGCGATTGCCGCGGTCGTGCTCAAGCTTTCGAACCCGAACCCGAACCCGAACCGGGATCGGGTTCGGCTTCGCGTACGCGGATCCGCGCGGCCTCTGAGCGCCGCAAGCAGATCTGGGCTCCGCGCAGCAAGAAGGCGATCGGGTCGCCGAGCGGTGCCCGCCGGACGACACGGATTTCGGTCTCGGGCAGGAAGCCGAGTTCCTGCAGGCGCTGGCCTTCGGGCGTGGACGCGTCGACGTGCACCACCGTGGCTCGGCGGCCCGGGGCCAGCGAGGAGAGGGGCACGCCCGCGTCGTTCCTATCCGCGGGTTTGGGGGGTTCGGTCGGAAGAGCCATGGTCCCTGTTGGTTGAAATGCTTCTCGGGGCAGTCGGGTTCGGGGCAGATCGCCCTGGGTGCTGCGTTCCTCTAATTGAAAACGATTTTCGTTTTCGCTGAGAATCTAGCGCTACCGGGCGGGCCCGCCAACTGCCCGATTTTGGCGGATCGTCCCAATTATCATTTACGAATAGGGTGTTAGAAGCGCGATCAAAGTTATGCGAACGCGTTCTCTATTCTTTTTCGCTGCGCAACTGGCGGGCCATCAGCCGACGCACACCCTCATTCGGGGTGATTTTCCCTCGAATAAGCTCATCGACCATCGATGCAATCGGGAGCTCGACACCGTGGCGGCGCGCGAGTTCGCAGGCCGCCCCGGTCGTCTGGACGCCTTCCGCCACCTCGCTCATCCCGTTGACGATGTCTGCGAGGCTTTCCCCTCGCCCCAGCGCGAGCCCGACGCGCCGGTTGCGCGAAAGGTCTCCCGTACAGGTCAGCCAGAGATCGCCCGTGCCCGCGAGGCCGAGGAAGGTCTCTGAATCGGCGCCCATCGCGACACCCAAGCGGGTGATTTCCCGCAGCCCCCGCGTCATCACGGCCGCCCTCGCGTTCATCCCGAAGCCGAGCCCATCGCAGATCCCGACAGCGATCGCGATCACGTTCTTGAGTGCGCCACCGAGCTGGACCCCGACGACGTCGGCACCCGTGTAGCAGCGAAATTCCGGATGAGAGAGCGACTCTTGGACGGAAACCGCGTAGGCCTCGTTGCGGCAGGCCACGGTGACCGCGGTGGGCTGCCCGTCGGCGACCTCGCGGGCGAACGAAGGGCCCGAAAGGAAGGTCAGGCGCGGATGGTGGACGGGGTCGAGCACATCTCGGAACACCTCGTCCATCAACATGCAGGTTTCGTTCTCGATTCCCTTGGCGGTCGAGATCAGGATGCTGCTTTCGGCCAGGTCGCGGTTCGCTCGCGTCATCACATCCCGTACGAACTGACTCGGGATCGCGCAGATCACCAGTTCGCGGTCCCTCAGTGCTTCTGACAGGTCAGGGGTTGCACGCACGTTCGGGGAAAGTTCGAGATCCGACAGATAACGGGGGTTTTTGCGGTCGCGATTGATGCTTTCCGCAAGTTCTGGGTCCCGCGCCCAGATCGTGACGTCGTGCTCTCTCGCACAGAGAACTGCGAGACAGGTTCCAAAGCTACCGGCACCGAGGACTGCGATCGGGATGCTCACGGCACACATCATATCACCCGCTAGAACGCCATTTCGAGTCGTCGAAATTCTTGACGCCCCAGGGGCACCCCGTTACCTTCCGCGCGGTTTTCGTAGGTAGTTCAACTAGTTCCCACATCTTTTAACGCGCTCGGAGGACGCGAACCATGCTCGCCGAGTACACCGGCGTTTTGGTGGTCCTCGTCGTGGGGATGGTGATCGCGGGCGCGATGCTCGGTATCCATCTGCTGCTCGGGCCGCGCCGTAAATTCGATGAAAAACAAGAACCGTTCGAGTGCGGCGAGTCACAGCTCGTCAGCCCGCGACGCCGTTACGCGGTCAAGTTCTACATGGTCGCGATCCTGTTCATCGTTTTCGATGTCGAGGCGATTTTCTTTTATCCGTGGGGTGCCGTCTTTCAGGAACTCAGCTGGTTTGGTTTCGGCGCAATGTTCGTATTCACCATCCCGCTCGCAGTCGGCCTCATCTACGAGTGGATGAAGGGGGGCCTCGAATGGTGATCTCCGAGCAGACGCGCTCGAAGATCGACGTGGCCATCGCACAGTATCCCCAGAAGAGAGGAGCGCTGCTCCCGGCATTGCACCTCGTTCAGGAAGAACACGGTCACATTGGGAAAGAGTCCACGGTCGAACTCGCTGAAATTTTCGAGATCCTCCCCATCGAGGTGATGGAAGTTCTCAGTTTCTACAACATGTTCTTCGATTCACCCCAAGCCAAGCACCACGTCTACGTCTGCACGAACCTGCCCTGTTCGCTGCGTGGCGCGCGCGGCTTGCTCCATCAGTTGGAATCACATCTCGGTATAAAGGCTCCCGGGGAAACTCCCGACGGCCGCATCTTCCTCGGCCACGAAGAGTGTCTGGGCGCGTGTGGTTATGCGCCGATGATGCGGGTCGACGGCCAATATCACGAGGATCTCGACGTCGATAAGGCGAAGCGCATCCTCGATTCGCTCGGCGATTAGAGGTCGCGCTGTGCTCGAAACTCCCTATGTGACCAGTTATCTCACCGAGCATTTCGGCGAGGCCGACTATCCATCCATCGAGGGCTACGAGCGCGTCGGCGGCTACCAGGCCGCGCGCAAGGCCCTGCGCGAGATGTCTCCCGAAGACGTGATCGAGCTCGTGAAGACCGCGGGCCTGCAGGGGCGCGGTGGTGCGGGTTTTTCGGCGGGCATGAAGTGGTCGTTCATGCCCAAAGACGACGAGCGCCCCAAATATCTGGTCTGCAACGCCGACGAGTCCGAGCCCGGATCGTACAAGGATCGGATTCTGCTCGAGCGCGGCGCGCATCAGATGCTCGAGGGCATCCTGATCGCTGCATGGGCGACGGGGGCATCGGTGACCTTCATCTACATCCGCGGTGAATACGCGTTCCCCGCCGACCAGGTGGAGCGTGCGGTCGCCGAGGCCTACGCGAAGGGTTACCTCGGCGACAATGTGATGGGTACGGGTTTTCACCACGACGTCCGCGTAACACGCGGTGCGGGTGCCTACATCTGCGGCGAGGAGACGGGACTGCTCGAATCGCTCGAGGGTAAGAAGGGCCAACCGCGCAAGAAGCCGCCGTTTCCCGCAGAGTACGGCGCGTTCGGAATGCCGACGACCGTCAACAACGTGGAAACGTTCTCGCATGTACCGCACATCGTCGAAAAGGGCGCCGACTGGTTTCGCTCGTTCGGGACCGAGAAGAGCCCTGGAACGACAATATTTGGTGTATCGGGCCATGTGGTACGCCCCGGCCTCTACGAGTTGCCGCTCGGAACGCCGCTTTCGGAGATTGTGTTTGAGCATGCGGGCGGGGTGCCGGGTGGGCGCAAGGTAAAGGGCGTCATCCCCGGCGGTATGTCGATGCCGATTCTTCCGGCCGGGCAACTCGACGTGCCAATGGCGAACGAGTTCTTGCGCGAGCAAAAAACCATGCTTGGAACCGGCGGCGTCATGGTCATGGACGAGACCACCTGCATGGTTCGGGTTGCGAGCGTGATCTCGTATTTCTTCCGCGACGAGTCGTGCGGCCAGTGCACTCAATGTCGAGAGGGCACAGGCTGGATGAACAAAATCGTCGATCGGATCGAACGCGGAGCCGGCGAAGACGAAGATCTCGAGGTTCTGCTCGACGTTGCGGGCAAGATGGAAGCGAAAACGATCTGTGCGTTTGCAGATGCCGCCGCGTGGCCCATCCAGGGTTTGCTGCGCCATTTCCGCGACGACTTCGTCGAGCACGTCAGGCAGCAGAAGTGTCCGTTTTCCGAGAGCTTTGAACTCTGATGCCGACGATTACGATCGACGGAAGGGAGATCGAGGCCGCCGAGGGACGCACCATCCTTCAGGCGCTCGACGACGCGGGTCTGCTGATGAACGGTGTCGATGTTCCGCATTACTGCTGGCATCCGAAGCTCAGCATCGACGGATCGTGCCGGCTGTGCCAGGTGGAAGTGGAGGGCATTCCGAAGCTTCAAATCGCCTGCGACACGCCGGTTCGCGACGGCATGGTGGTGCACACCCAGAACGAGCGGGTGAAAGAAGCGCGCGAAGGCGTGATGGAGCTGTTGCTGATCAATCACCCCCTCGATTGCCCGATCTGCGACCAGGCCGGGGAGTGCAAGCTGCAGGATTACTCGTTCGATTTTGGCGTGAAGGAATCGCGCTCCAAGGAGCCGCGCCGCGCGCTCAAAAAGAACGTCGACCTCGGGCCGACGATCGTCTTCGATCAGGAGCGCTGCATCCTGTGTCGCCGCTGTGTGCGTTTCTGCCGCGAAATTCCGAAGACCGGCGAACTTTCGATCTTCAACCGCGGCGATCACTCCGTGATCGAAACCTTCCCCGGAACGCCGCTCGATAACGACTATTCGATGAACGTCTCGGACATCTGCCCGGTCGGAGCGCTCACCACGAAGGACTTTCGCTTCAAGATCCGGGTCTGGTTCCTCGAAGATGTACCCGGAATCTGCACGGGTTGTTCTAATGGCTGCAACATTCACCTCGGCGTCGCGAACAACAAGGTCTACCGCTATCTGCCGCGACGCAACGACGCAGTGAACGACACCTGGATCTGCGACGCAGGTCGGATGAGCTACAGCGAAATCGCAGCGCCGAACCGCCTGCGCGAATGTGAAGTGCGCAATGATTCGGGCCAGCTCGAACCCGTCGGACTCGACCGCGCGATCGAAGTCGCTGCAGATCGTCTGCGCCGTCTGATCGAGGCGAAGGGTGCTGGGGTGATCGCGGGGCTCGCGTCCGCCCACGCCAGCAACGAGGATCTCTTCACCTTTAAGCGCTTTCTTGCGGCGTTGGGCTCGGAGACATTCGGCGTCGCGGTCGTGCGTGGCAAGGCGGATGACCTGCTCATCAAGGCAGAGAAGGCCTCGAACGCCACCGGCGCGCGCGAAATCGGGTTCGGCGACGCGCGCACGGTCGTGGATCGCATCACGAGTGGTGCGGTCGACGCCGTGATTGCGCTCGGACACGACGTGCTGCAAGAAGGACTGCTCGACAACGAAGAGCCGCTCGCCAATCTGGATACGGTGATTTTACTCGACACGCAGGCGTCCGAAATGCAGCGTGTTGCGAATGTGATCGTCCCAGTGCGCCACGCGGCCGAGAAGCTCGGCAACTTCGTCAACGAGGCGCGCCGCGTTCAGCGCGCCGTTCCCGCTGTTGAATCGAACTGGGAGGCGTACTCGGACGGAGAAGTGATCGCGAAGCTCGGTGCCGCGCTCGGTCTCGAGGGTTTCGACGGAAGCTATGACGCACGCCAGGTCGCACGCGATCTCGCGGCCGCGATTCCCGCATTCGCAGGGATCGACCTCGATTCAGTCGGCGATGAAGGCCGTGTGCTCGCGGGTTCCGCAGCTTCGGGAACGGAGCGCTAGATGCCGATCGAACCCATCATCAAGGTGCTCTTCATTATCATCGTGATGGTGGTAGGAGTCGCTCCCGTGATTACCTGGATCGAGCGCAAGCAGAGCGCGGTCATGCAGGATCGAATCGGCGCCAATCGCGCGGACCTGGGCGGAATCACGTTGTTGGGTCTGCTGCATCCCGCCGCAGACGTGATCAAGTTGATGACCAAAGAAGACGTGGTACCCGACGGCGCGAACCGCGTGATGCACCTGCTGAGTCCGCTGATTGCCGCAGTGCCCGCGATCATCGCGTTTGTGGTGATCCCCTACGGGGGCGTTTATCAATTCGGCGATACCACGATCAGCCTCGTCGGTGCGGACATCGACTGGGGCCTGCTCTACATCTTCGTGATCGGATCGATCGCCGCCTACGGGACGATCCTCGCGGGTTGGTCGAGCAACAACAACTGGTCGATGCTCGGTGGACTGCGCGCTTCGGCCCAGATGATCTCTTACGAGGTCGTGATGGGTCTGACCGTCGTGGGCGTCTTCATGGTGTTCGAGACGCTCCGGCTGACCGACATGGCGCTCGCGCAAGACAGTTCATTCCGAATCTTCGGTTTCCTGAATCTGTACTTCGGCATGGATGGGTGGTTGATTGAACATCTCCGCCTTCCGGCCTGGGGGATTTTCTATCAGCCGCTTGGTTTCCTGATGTTCTTGACCGCGATCATGGCGGAAAATAAACGCCCGCCGTTCGACATCCCCGAGGGAGAGTCCGAGATCATCGCGGGCTACCACCTCGAATATTCGGGGATGCGCTTTGGTCTGTTCTTCATGTCGGAGTTCATCGGAATCATCATCATCGCCGCGCTGACCGCGACGATCTTTCTCGGCGGCTGGACGTTTCCGTGGTGGTCCACTGCTGAAATCATCGATTTGATTTCGACTTTCATGGGCGTTGGTTTCGCGACCGGCCTCTGCATGCTGATCCACTTCTCGATGTTCATGCTCAAAGTCTTCTTCATGATCTGGGTGCAGATGCTGCTGCGTTGGTCGCTGCCGCGCTTCCGCTACGACCAGGTGATGAGCTTGTGCTGGAAGATTCTGCTGCCGCTTTCGATCGCGAACATCTTCGTGACGGGCCTGGTTCTTCTGTTGGTGAACGGATGATCGAGCGATGACGGTCGAAACGATCCTCTTCTACCTATTTGGAATCCTCGCAGTGGTTTCGGCGTTGGGAATGGTGCTGAACACTCGAAACATGGTGGCCTCGGCGATGAGTCTCGTCGTGACGATGATCTCGCTCGGTGCGATTTATCTGCTGCTCGAAGCCTATCTGGTTGCCGCCCTTCAGATCATGGTCTACGGCGGCGCGATCGTGGTGGTCTTCCTCTTCGTCGTGATGTTGCTGAACCTCTCGAGCGACGAGCTTCCGCCCGGAAAGCTGCGATTCGCAAAGATCGCCTTCGTGATCGCGGGGGTCGCGATTCTTTCCCAGGTTCTGATTGCGCTCGGACAGGATCCACTGCTCACCGCGCAACCCGAAGCGGTTCCCGAGGGTTTCGGTGGCTATCGCCAGCTGGGGATCGCGCTCTATACCGACTACGTGTTGCTCGTCGAGATGACGTCTTTGCTGCTGCTCGCGGCGATCGTGGGCGCGTTGATTCTCGCCAAACGGAAGATCGACTGATGCTGCCCTTGGATCATGTCATCGGCTTGTCGGCCATTCTCTTCACGATTGGCGTGCTCGGCGTTGCAACGCGTCGGAATCTGATCGCGATACTGATGTCGATCGAGCTGATGCTCAATGCTTCGAACCTGGCGTTCGTGGGCTTCAACCGCATCTGGTCCCAGGCCGAAGGGGCGCCAGCGGTCGATGGGCAAATCTTCGTGCTGATCGTCATTGCGGTGGCAGCAGCCGAAGTGGCGGTCGGGCTGGGAATCCTGCTCTCGATGTTTCGCAACCGGGATTCCATGAACGTGGAAGAGGTCAATTTACTCAAATGGTAGCCGCCGGCGTAGAGAGCGATCTGCTCCACTGGATTCCCTTGCTGCCACTTTTGGTCGCGGTCTATCACGGGATATCGATCGGCGTGTTGCGCCGCCCGATGCAACCCCGGCTGGCCGCGATTATTTCATGCGCGGCGGTCCTGACTTCATTCGTGATCGCGTGTATCGCGTTCCGCGATTTGTTGGCGCTTCCCACGGATTCGAGAGTGCTCATCGACGACGTCTATACCTGGATCGGCGCGGGGATCGGCTCGAGCGCGATCAGCGCCGAAGTCTCATTTCGGCTCGATCCGCTCTCCGCCGTAATGATCCTGATCGTCACCTTCGTCGGTTCGATGATTCACATCTACTCAATTGGATACATGGAGGAGGATCATCGCGACGACCAGGGCATCCAGCGGTTCTTCTGTTACCTGAATCTCTTCACCTTCTCGATGCTGGTGTTGGTATTGGCCGACAATCTCGTGTTGATGTTTCTCGGCTGGGAGGGTGTCGGCCTCTGCTCCTACCTGTTGATCGGTTTCTGGTACAGCGACAACTGGAACGCCTACTGCGGAAGCAAGGCGTTCATCGTCAACCGCATCGGCGACTTCGGTTTCCTGATTGGGATCTTGTTGCTGTTCAAAGCGCTTTCAGAGATCGGACACCCGGCGATCTCCTTCGCGGGCATTGAGGAACATTTCGATGGCATCGTGGGGATGACCGTCGCCGTGCCAGCGTGGATGCCTTTCGGCCCCGAGTGGCAGCTGGTGAATGTGATCGCGCTGTGTTTCTTCCTCGGAGCTTGCGGGAAGTCCGCCCAGATTCCGCTCTACGTATGGTTGCCCGATGCCATGGCGGGCCCGACTCCGGTCTCCGCACTGATTCACGCAGCCACGATGGTGACCGCGGGCGTCTACATGGTCTGCCGCCTGAGTTTCCTCTACGCAGCCGCGCCCGAAGTCTCTGCGATCATCGCGTGGACGGGGGCGATCACCGCGTTGGTGGCGGCCACCATTGCGATAACGCAGAACGACATCAAGAAGGTGCTCGCCTATTCGACGGTGAGCCAGCTCGGATACATGTTTCTTGCCGCTGGTTGTGGTGGTTATTCGGCGGCGATTTTCCACCTCGGCACGCACGCCTTCTTCAAGGCGCTGCTCTTTCTCGGGGCTGGCGCGGTCATCCTCGCCATGCACCACGAGCAGGACATGCAGAAGATGGGCGGCCTCTGGCATCGACTCCGGATGACCCGCTGGGTGTTCTTCGCGGGCGTCTATGCGATCGCGGGCTTCCCGCCGTTCTCGGGATTCTTCTCCAAAGATGAAATTCTCGTCGCCGCTTGGGTATCCCACGTACCGGGCCATATGTGGCTCTACGGGATCGGCATGGTGACCGCGGGGCTGACCGCCTTCTACATGTTCCGCCTCTGGTACCTCACGTTTTGTGGTGAATCCCGCGCGGCCAACGACGTACGCAACCAGATCGAGGATCCGAACGGTTTCGTGCTGAATCCTCTCTGGGTGCTCGCGTTCTTCTCCGTGTTCGCGGGGCTCGCGGGGCTTCCCCAGGTATGGGGTGACATCATCGGCATCGAGGAATCGAACAGCCTGGCCAACTTCCTAGAGCCAGCGCTGGTCGCCGCAGAGCCCCATCTGATCAAGCACAGTACGGAACTCTGGATGGCGGCTGGGGCGGTCGGAATTGCGCTGGCTGGAACCGGACTGGCCTGGTTGTTGTACATCCGAAAGCCCGGCGTGCCCGGTTGGCTTGCCGCGCATCTCACAGGAATCTACCGGACGTTGCACAACAAATACTACGTCGACGAGTTCTACGACGCGGTCATCGTGCGCCCTCTCGTAGTGGTTTCGGATCGCGTGCTCTACCGGGTCATCGATGCGCGAATAATCGACGGGATCGGAGTCAACGGCTTGGCGCGCGGAGTTCGCGCGATCGCAGCCGATGGCCTGAAGTACGCGCAATCGGGTCTCACCCAGAGTTATGTCTTCTTCATGATCGTCGGTGCAGTGGCGATCGTGGGCTATTTGCTGAGGTAGCGCGGGATGGGCGAATTCGATCAATACCTGCTGAGCATCATCACCTTCTTCCCACTGTTGACCGCCCTGGGATTGATGGGGACGAGTATCTTCGCATCGCTTCTCGGTGTGAATGGGCTGCCCGGGACACTCTGGAAGCCGATCGCGTTGGCCAGCAGCATTCTCACCTTCCTGTTGTCGCTGCGCATGTTCGCGCTCTTCGACCCGCTCGAGACTGATTTCCAACTGGTGGAACACGTTTCCTGGATACCCGAATACGGCATCCACTATTTCGTCGGAATCGATGGCATCAGTCTGTTGCTGGTGCTTCTCACGACGTTTCTCATGCCGATTGTCTTATTGGCATCCTGGAACGACGTGTCAAAGTCACTGCGCAGCTACCTCTTCTTCATGCTTGGCCTCGAAACAGGGATGCTTGGCGCGTTCGTGTCGCTGAACCTCTTCCAGTTCTATGTGTTCTGGGAAGTGATGCTGGTTCCCATGTATTTCATCATCGGAATCTGGGGCGGACCGCGACGCGTCTACGCGGCGATCAAATTTTTCCTGTTTACGATGGTGGGGTCGCTGCTGATGCTGCTGGCGATGCTCGTCCTCTACTACCTGGGTTTCGAGCAGACCGGCGTGCTCGACTTCGATCTCGTGGCGCCGCCCGGCGCAGCGGCGGGCGGGCTGCTGCAGACGATCGTGCCGGTGGACGGAATCTGGTGGCAAACCCAGACGTGGCTGTTTCTAGCGTTTGCGCTCGCGTTCGCGATCAAGGTGCCGATGGTTCCACTGCACACCTGGCTTCCGGACGCCCACGTGGAAGCGCCCACCGCGGGTTCCGTTGTGCTGGCGGGCGTTTTGTTGAAGATGGGGATCTATGGATTCCTGCGCTTTGCGATCCCGCTCTTCCCGGTTGCGGCGGTCGATTTCACGCCCGCGATCATGACGCTGTCGGTCATTGGGATCATTTACGGTTCGCTGGTCGCGATGGTGCAGTCGGACATCAAGAAACTCGTCGCATATTCATCCGTCGCCCATCTCGGTTTCGTGATGCTCGGAATCTTTGCACTGAATGTTCACGGACTCACCGGTGGTGTGCTGCAGATGATCAACCACGGTCTTTCGACCGGCGCACTCTTCATCTTGGTAGGGATGCTCTACGAGCGTCGCCATACCCGGGAGATCGGGGATTTTGGCGGTATCGCGCGGCCGATGCCTGTCTTCGCGGCGTGTTTCGGGATCGTCACGATGTCGAGCATCGGCCTGCCCATGCTCAACGGTTTCGTGGGTGAGTTCCTGATCCTGGTGGGCGTGTTCCTGGCGGCTCCCATCTTTGCGATCTTCGCGACTTCCGGCGTCGTGCTCTCCGCGGCGTACATGCTCTGGATGTACCGGCGTGTCGTTTTTGGACCCGTTGATAACCCTGAAAATCGCGGCCTGATCGATCTCGGGTTACGCGAGAAGATCGTGATGATGGCGATGGTGATTCCGATCATCTGGATCGGTGTCTATCCGAATCCGCTTCTGCGTCGGATCGAGCCGTCGGTGATCGAACTGATTCGCAAACTGGAGGCGCGCGGTGGCGTCATCGGTGCGGATGTCGAAGTGGAGCCCGTGACCGAGGCCGATTCTCCGCCCGACTCGAATGCTGAACGCGAACCCGTGCCTGCGCGCGAAGCCGAACGAAAAGGCGATTCCGCACCCGAACCCGCAATCCCAAGCGAAGTCGAGGAGAGCCTGTGATTCATCTGCCGGATCTCAATCCCTCGGCCCTGATGCCGATCATCCTGGTGGCGATCGGAGCGATGGCGATCTTGATGGGAGAAGTCCTGCTCTCGCGCGCGGATACCGTGCTCGGTCGGAAAGTCACGGAACCTTTCATCGGGACGGTACTGGCGGCCACGGCGATCGTCTTCCTCGCGCTGGCGCTTTGGTTTTCGGCTTTCGCGTTCGCAGGCGGCGGCGTGCAAGTCTTCAATCCAGACAATCCGATGTATCAGCTCGATTCCTTTTCTTCGCTCATCATCGCAGTGGTGGCACTTTCTGCGCTGCTCTCTTGCGCGCTCTCCATCGCCTATCTCTCGGAGCTTCGGATCAACCACGGCGAGTACTACGCGCTCATCATGCTCTCCGTTTCCGGCATGATGCTGATGGTTGCAGCTGTGGATTTGATGGCTGTTTTTCTGGGGCTCGAGCTGATGAGCATTCCCATCTACGTGCTCGCCGGATTCGACCGGCGCAAACTGCGGAGCAATGAGTCAGCGCTCAAGTATTTCCTGATTGGATCCTTTGCGAGTGCAATTCTGCTCTACGGGATGGCGCTCTTGTACGGTGTGTCCGGCGCTACTTCCTTCGAAGCGATTCGCGCTGGATTCGATGTCGAGAATCCGATGGCGCTGGTCGGCCTCGGCCTCGTCGTGGTGGGCTTCGCGTTCAAGGTGTCGATGGTGCCCTTCCACCAATGGACACCCGACGTCTACGAGGGTGCGCCCTCTGCAGTCACGGCCTTCATGTCGGTGACGGTGAAGCTTGCGGCATTTGCAACGCTGATCCGCTTGCTCGGGATGGCATTCGATCCGCTGGACGAATCGCTCGAGAAGATCTTCTGGGTGCTGTCCGCACTCACGATTGTGGTCGGAAACGTGATGGCCGTCATCCAGGACAACGTCAAACGCATGCTCGCTTATTCGAGCATCGCGCACGCCGGCTATCTGATGATCGGGCTCGTGACCGGAACGCTTCAGGGTTACTCGGCGATGATCTTCTACCTGATCGCCTACACGTTCATGAATCTGGGCGCGTTCGGGGTGGTGGTTGCGCTCGCGAATCGCGGCAATGACTGCGAGCGGATTGCGTCGTTCGCGGGCCTCGCACGCGAGCGCCCCATTCTGGCCGCGCTGATGACGCTCTTCATGCTCTCGCTTGCGGGCATTCCGGGCACAGCGGGCTTCATGGGAAAGTTCAATATCTTCATGGCCGCCGTGAACGCGGGTGATATATGGCTGCTGATCATTGGCGTGTTCATGACTGTCGTTTCCGTCTACTACTACCTCCGCATCCCGGTTCTGATGTACATGAGCGAACCCGGCGAAGAACCCCATCAGACCGAGATTTCGACAGGCGAGGGTGCAGTTCTGGTTTTCTGTGCGCTGGCGGTGATCACACTCGGCTTGTTCCCCAACAGCGTGCCGACGCTCTTCTTCGGCGAACTCGATGTTCTGGACTTGGCGCGCCGATCCGTGGGAATGTTCTTCGGCGGCTGAGCGGCTGAGCATTCTGCTCAGCTTGCTCTCGCGTTCCGCTCGGCCGGCGTTCTGCTGAGCGGTTGTGGATTCCGCTCAGCCGGCCAATAGCAGCAACTCCGTGATCGAAAGGCTGCGGGGCCTCGGGCCTTGCCCGCGGGCGTGACATTGTGCTTCTCTCTGAAATCATGCTCGATCCTCGAATACTCGAAACCCGTCGCGACGAGATCATCACGAGCTGCAAGCGCCGTCGTGTAGACGCCGATCTCGATGCTGCGATCGCCGCCCAGCAGCGTGTCTCTGAGGCGCAGACGGAACTCAACGGTCTCAATCAACGGCGAAACGAGCACCAGGTCGGCGGCAAGGGCAAGCTAGAGCCCGCGGAGCGGGACGCTCACGTTGCCGAAGGGCGGCGGTTGAAAGAGGGCGTCGCGGGTCTCGAACAGCGCCTCGCCGACGAGCGAGAGACGCTTCGGGCGCTGATGCTCCCGATCCCCAATCTTATCCACCCGGATTCGCCCGAGGGTGGAGAGGCGGACTTTCGCGAACTGCGCCGGTTTGGGGAGCCTCGGAAATTCGAATTCCAACCACTCGACCATGTCGCGCTCAACGAGAAGCTCGATCTCTTCGATTTCGAGGCTGGCGCCAAGGTGTCCGGTCAGAAGTGGTACTACCTGAAGAACGAGGCCGTGCTGCTCGAGTTGGCGCTCCAGCGCATGGCGTTTGATTTCGTGATGAAGGCGGGATTCGTTCCCTTTGCGACGCCCGATGTCGCACGCCGGGAAATCGTTGACGGCCTCGCGTTTAGCCCGCGAGGTGCCGAGACCCAGATTTACTCGATCACGGGTACGGATCTGGATCTGATCGGGACCTCGGAGATCACGCTCGGCGGCATCCACGCCGATGAGGTGCTCGACGAAGCCGATCTGCCGCTGCGCATGGCGGGGATCTCTCACTGTTTTCGGACCGAGGCCGGCTCTGCCGGTCGTGAAAGCAAGGGCCTGTATCGCGTCCATCAATTCAGCAAGGTCGAGATGTTCGTGATCGTCCGCCCCGAAGATTCCGAGGCGATGCACGACGAACTCGTGGCGATCGAAGAGCGCATCCTCCAAGCGCTGGAAATTCCGTATCGGGTGATCGACATCGCGTCGAGTGATCTCGGCGCGCCCGCCTATCGCAAATTTGACATCGAAGGTTGGATGCCGATGCGAGGAGACGGTGGCGATTACGGCGAACTTACGAGCGCGTCGAATTGCACCGACTACCAGGCGCGGCGCCTCAAGACGCGCTTTCGGCGCGCGGCCACCAAGAAGAACGAACTCGTCCATACCCTGAATGGAACCGCGATCGCTGTTCCCCGCACGATCGTTGCGATCCTCGAGAACCACCAGTGCGCCGATGGATCGGTGGAGATTCCCGCTGCTCTGCAGAGCTATCTGGGATTCGAGCGAATTGGACCCCGCTGACCATCAGGTGGTCCTCGGTACCGCGGGTCACATCGATCACGGAAAGACGGCACTGATACGCGCGCTGACCGGCGTCGAAACCGACCGGCTTCCCGAGGAGCAGGCTCGGGGAATTACCATCAGCTTGGGTTTTGCGCCGCTCGATCTCGACGGCGGGCGGCGAGTGAGCGTCATCGATGTACCCGGCCATGAGGGCCTCGTTCGCACCATGGTCTCGGGTGTGACGGGAATCGATCTCGTGCTGCTCGTCGTTGCCGCCGACGAAGGCGTGATGCCCCAAACTCGCGAACACGTAGCCATTTGCGAACTGCTGGGAATCAATCGGGGGGTCGTGGCGCTGACCAAGATCGATTCCACCGAAGCAGATCTCGCGGCACTCGCTCGGGACGAGGTGTGTGCGTTTCTCTCCGATACATCGCTGGCCGGCATGCCCGTGGTTCCTGTTTCTTCTCTGACCGGAGAGGGCATCGACGAACTCCGCAACGCAATCAGCGCCGCGATCGACGACGCCAGCCCGCGCACGCCGCGCACGGGTCCTCCGCGTTTGAGCATCGACCGCAGCTTCTCCGCCAAGGGTTTTGGCTGCGTGGTGACCGGGACCCTCATCGGCGATTCATTTTCGGTCGGCGACAACGTCGAGATTCAGCCATCGGGTCGGCGATGTCGTATCCGCGGTCTGCAGAGTCACGGCGTGTCGGTCGAAACCTGTGCACCTGGTTTGCGCTGCGCGATCAACCTTCAAGGTGTCGAACTCGAAGAAGCCGCCCGCGGTCAAGTCGTCTCTACTCCGGGACTTCTCGAACCCACTTTGTGTGTGGATGTAGAAGTTACGTGGTTACCCGTGGCGGCACCGGTCGAAGACCAGGCAGCGATCGAATTCCTGACCGGAACCGCCAAGCGCCGTGCGCGGCTCGCACCGGTGGGTGATGAGCCGCTGCGTCCCGGTGGATCCGGCTTCGCGCGCATCCACATCGACGGAGAGGCGATGGCTCTCGTTCCGGGCGATCGCTTCATCGCCAGGGGATTCTCGCGCAGTGCGGCATCGGGAAGCACGGTGGGTGGTGGAATCATTCTCGATGTGGCGCCGCCACACCGGCGCCGCAGCGATCCGGATGTCCTGCGGGATCTGGTGCGGCTCTCGACGCGCGAGCCCACGGAGCGAATCATTGTGTTGATCGAGCGGAGTGGTTTCGACGGGGTGGAGAGTGAGGTCCTCCGGCGCGAAGCTGGACTCACCACGGCCGACTTCGACGATTCGCTGGCTCTACTCGTCGCCAAGCGCGAGATCGCATCGACCGCAAACCGGCGCTGGCTCTACCGCGATACGCTCGAGGATCTGGAAAGCCGCCTGCTCGAAAATCTCGACACCTATCACCGCGCCGAAGCCATTCGGCCCGGCATGCCGACGAGTGCGCTACGCGCAAGCCTGCCCGAGAACGTTGCGCGCGACACCGCTGAGCTGGTCGTCGCGCGGCTTTCGGAGCGGGGCCTGATCGCAGTCGAAGGTGACCTTGCTCGACTCCCCGATCACCAGCCGACGCTGAGTGCCGCCGATCAGATGATCGTGACGCGCATCGTTACGGAAACCCAAGGCGCGGGCCTCGAACCGCCGTCACTGAAAGATTGGGGAAAGCGACTCGGTATCGATGCCGACCACCTGCGGAACTTGCTCGCATATCTGGTTCGCGCGGGGAATCTCGTGGGTGCGCCTGGCGATCTCTGGTTCGACCGTGAGGCCGTCGACAAGCTTCGCGAGAAGGTCGTTGCCCGACTCCGCGAGCACGGGCGTCTCGAAACGCCCGATTACAAGGCGCTGATCGGAACCAGCCGCCGCACCGCGGTCCCGCTGATGGAACTCTTCGACCAGGAACACCTCACGGTTCGCAGCGGCGAAGCGAGGGTGTTGCGGCGCGGCTAATCCCGAATCAGCGGACGGGCCACCCCTTTCGCGTAATGAGATATAGTTCTGTAATCCCCCGCGCAGCCAGCGCCGGGGTTCGCGGAGAGACTGGCCATGCCCGAATTCGTCTTTCAACCCATCTTCGAGCACGGTGAAGACGACACGCAGTACAAGCGGCTCGATGACGCTTCGAATCACCTGAGTGTTGCCGACATCGACGGCCGACGGATTCTAAAGGTGGGACCCGAGGCGTTGCAGCAGCTTGCGGCCGAGGCGTTCGACGACGTGTCGCACCTGCTTCGTTCCGGGCACCTCGCCCAGCTGCGAAAAATTCTCGACGACCCGGATGCTTCCGCGAACGATCGCTTCGTGGCGTTCGAATTGCTCACCAATGCCAACATTGCCGCGGGTCGCGAGCTACCGGGCTGCCAGGACACAGGGACCGCGATCGTCGTTGCCCACAAGGGCGAGAATGTCTTCACGGGGTTCAACGACGCCGAAGAGCTTTCGCGAGGAATTTACGACATCTACCAGCGCAGGAATTTGCGCTACTCGCAGCTCGCGCCGCTCGACATGTACACGGAGAAGAACACGGGTACGAATCTACCGGCGCAGATCGAGATCTACGCGGAGCCCGGCGACGAGTACGAGTTGCTGTTCATCGCCAAGGGGGGTGGCTCGGCGAACAAGACTTTTCTCTACCAGGAAACCAAGGCGCTGCTGAATCCGGAATCGCTGCTGAACTTCGTGGCCGAAAAAATCCGAACGCTCGGGACGTCCGCGTGTCCGCCCTATCACCTCGCGCTCGTAGTCGGCGGCCCGTCTGCAGAGTTCACGCTCAAGACCGTCAAGCTCGCGAGTACCCACGACCTCGATCACCTACCGACAACGGGAAACGAAGGAGGCCGTGCCTTTCGGGACCCTGCGCTCGAAGAGCAGATCCATCAGCTCTGCAACGAGACGGGAATCGGCGCCCAATTTGGTGGAAAGTACTTCGCGCACGATGTTCGCGTGATTCGCCTGCCGCGCCACGGCGCGTCATGCCCCATCGGCCTCGGTGTGTCGTGTTCTGCGGACCGCCAGATCAAAGCCAAGATCAATTCGGAAGGCGTCTTCCTCGAGCAGCTCGAGGAGAATCCCGCGAAATATCTGCCCGAGGTTGCGCCCGAAGACCTCGACGGAGATGTGATAAAGATCGATCTCCATCGGCCGATGTCCGAAATTCTCGCTGAACTCAGCCGCTATCCGGTCTCAACACGGCTTTCTCTCAGCGGCCCGATGGTGGTCGCGCGTGACATCGCCCACGCCAAGCTCAAGGAACTTCTCGACGCGGGCGGGGAACTCCCGCAGTACTTCAAGGATCACATGGTCTACTACGCGGGCCCCGCAAAGACGCCCAAAGGTCGGGCCTCGGGCTCGTTCGGTCCAACGACGGCCGGTCGGATGGACTCCTACGTCGATCTCTTTCAGAACCACGGTGGGAGCATGGTGATGCTCGCCAAGGGAAACCGCTCCGTTCAAGTGCGCGACGCCTGCAAGAAGCACGGCGGGTTCTACCTTGGATCGATCGGTGGCCCAGCCGCGCGCCTCGCGGACCACAGCATCAAGAAGGTCGAAGTGCAGGAGTACGAGGAGCTCGGCATGGAGGCCATCTGGCGGATCGAGATCGAAGACTTCCCCGCTTTCATCGTGATCGACGACAAAGGCAACGACTTCTACGGCGACCTGCTCAAACGCCCGACAACAACAGTGCAGATCTCGTCGGAATCATGATGACAGGTTCCAAGATCGAAATTCGATTCGTGAAAGCCATCCAATCGGCCGGCTCTGGAATGGCAGCGCCATCGACACCCCCCACTTGACGACCGATACCGCCGATTGGGTTCCGCGTGTTGCGTCGCATTTCATCAAGCCCGAGGCCTACCGCGCGACCTACCTGGCTGAATGAGCGGCTGCGCGGAGCTTCGTGCGTTGGGCTGACTCTCAGCTCGCGGCAGCCTCGGGTGCGGGATCCGGTGCGATGATGAGCTGACCGCCATCGACGACGAGGGTTTCACCCGTCATGAAGCCGCAGCTCTGCGATGCGAGAAAGACGATTGCGTTGCCCAGCTCCTCGGGCTCGCCGACACGATCCATTACACCGCAGCCGATGAGCGGTTCACCCGGGGGCGGGATGTAGCTGGCCGTCATGTCGGTGCGCACCAAGCCCGGCGCCACGCAGTTGGCTCGGATTCCCCACTGCGCAAAGTCGACAGCCATCGAGCGGGTGAGGGCGTGAATACCCGACTTTGCCGTACAGTAGTGACCGCCTGCCTCTTCACTCTCGAAACCCGAAGAGGATCCGATCGTCACGATCCGTCCGCTACGGCCCCCGCTGCGCATCGCACGTGCGGCTTCGCGGCCGCAAAGGAAGCTGCCACGCAAGTGGACGGCCATCATTTCATCCCACTGCGCGACCGTCATGTCGATCAGGTTGACGGAGCCACCATCGATGCCCGCGTTGGCGACCATGATGTCGAGGCCGCCAAAGCGGTCGACGGTTTCGGCCACCAGACGAACGACGTCCGCCTCGACGGTGACGTCGGCTGCGATTCCCTCGACAGTTCCGAGTGCGGTGAGTTCCTTGACGGCCGCCTCGACCGATGCCGGCCGCACGGATGAGACGACAACCTTTGCACCTTCTCGGAGCAGCGCTTCTACGGCAGCCCGTCCGATTCCGCGGGATCCGCCCGTTACGATTGCCACCTGGTCTTTCAACTTGAGATCCATATGTAGCTCCTCCGCCGCCTATGGGAATACGCCTCTCACGTGCTTCGCTTTCTTGATGCGTGAAATTCCTCGCATCATCGCGGCGGTGCGCAGTGTGACGCCCTTTTCCTTCGCGAAATGTTCGACGTCGCGAAACGCGGACTGCATGAGATCGATCGGTTTTCCGGTTACGACCCCGGGAACCGCGTAGCCCTTCTGTTGAGAATAGGTGTCCATGATCCACGCCATTACGCGTTCATCGGTGCCGAGATCAGGCGCCGGAATGTCGCGGTCCGGGCCGATCACCTCGATGATCTCCGACGTGTAGCGCCGCGTCAGGCGTTGGAGTTCGTCGCTCGAAAGCGTGTGTGGATCGATTCGCACGCCGCCCTTGGCACCACCGAACGGCAGGTTCATGAGTGCGCACTTCCACGACATCCACATCGAAAGGGCCGTCACCTCTCCAAGATTGACATCCTCGTCGTAGCGGATGCCGCCCTTGGTCGGCCCCATCGTGAGCAAGTGTTGTACCCGGTAGGCAAAGACCGTTTCGACAGTGTGGTAGTCGTCACGGCGAAACGGGAAAGACGTAACGAGTGCGCGCTGTGGGGTGCGCAGCCGTTCCCAGATGTTCGGATCCAGATTCATCTGCTCGGCCGTCTGGTCGAGCTGGTTGACGGCGAGCCGATACATCGGCGTGTCCCATTCCAACGGAATACGGGTGGTCCCAGCGAGGGGTTCGGATTTATCCGTGTCGGTCGGTTCGCTCTTTTTGAAATTTTTTCGAGTGCGCACGACGACTACTCCTCGACTGAATGGGCTGCCGGGCAACCGGCTGTGGCCAGACGCGGAAAGGCCCGCGCGGTTTTCTGGGCTCCTCGCGGTTCGGGGAACCAGTTGGAATTTGACGACGTAGGTAGCAGCGCTCGCGCTCGAACACCAAGCCTTCGCGAACCGCGGATTGGCTCCGCACAGCGAGAGTTCGCGAGACCGCCGATCGAGCCCAGCGGCATGCTGACTCACCCCGCGGGGCGACTTTGAGCTGTTTTCTGAGCCGCCGAGCGATTATCGATGGGACGCCAGCTGTTAGGCTAATCGGTGGCTGGTAATGGATTTCGCCGCGCTTTTTGATGGAGGCGTCGAAGTGCCCCGGATTTCGCGTTCGATTCTGGTCGCTGCTCTGGTGGCGGCGATTTGGCTGGCCGTTGCTTGTCGACCTCCCCATCTCGCTCTTTTGGCAGCCGACGCGCCTCCCGATGCGGTCGAATGCGCGGACCCCCGCTCCCCGATCTGCACCCAGGACTACCTACCGGTGTGCGGTCTTCGCGATACCGGAATTCGCTGCGTGACGACCCCTTGCGATTCGACCGAGTGGAAGACCTATTCCAACGCCTGTACGGCCTGCAGCGACCCAGATGTCGAGCGATATCGCCCCGGTGCCTGCGAGGGAGGCCGCTAGCCGGTGAATCCTCCGGATTCACTTGGCGGCGTCGCTCGACCCCTTTTGGGATCGCGCTCCTGGCTGGCGAATCCTTTGGATTCGCAATGCGGCGTCGCTCGACCCTTTCGGGGTCGCGCTCCTGGCTGGTGAATCCTTCGGATTCGCGATGCGGCGCCGCGGACCCCATTTCCTTGTCAGAGCAGCGAATCGAATCGAAGCCAGGCGCTCTGGATCGTTCTCGTGCTGCTACTTCCGGTGCTCGGTTTCGTGATCTGGTACTTTGCGGGTCCCAAGAGCAGCGGAGGCTAGAGGCCCGCGGCTCCGCTCGGCGCAATCGGGGATTCGAGTCGGTGGTTCGATTCATCGGAGGTTTGCGCGATGGGTGAGATCAAAGAGTTTTCGCTGGTCAATCGAACCTATCTCCGCGCTTACCGGTGGCGGAAAATCGATCCCGTTCCGTGGGCGCCGCTCGAAAAACCCCTCTCGGAGTGCCGACTCGCGCTCGTTTCGAGCGCAGCATTCGTCACTCCGGACCAACGCGCCTTCGACGAATCGGTGCGTGGTGGAGACTCGAGCTTCAGGTGCATTCCAAGCGATTTCTCCAGCGACGATCTGATCGACACCCATCGGAGCGACTCCTTCGACCACGAGGGGATGGTTCGGGATCCGAACCTCGCCTTTCCGATCGATCGCGTGCAAGAGCTCGTTGAATCGGGGCGAATCCAGTCGGTCAGCGACGAACATATTTCCTTCATGGGGTCGATCACCGCTCCGGGACGACTGGTTCGCGATAGCGCACCGGAGATCGCCAGCCACTTGCTCGAAAAACAAGTGAATGTCGCACTGCTGGTTCCCGTCTGACCGATGTGCAACCAGGCCGTGAGCCTGGTAGCTGCAGAGCTGGAGCGACGGGGAATTTCGACCGTCGCAATCCAACTACTGCGCAACGTCGCTAAGCGGGTTCGACCTCCGCGCGCGCTTTTCGTCCCCTTCAAGCACGGCTATCCACTCGATATTCCGTTGAATCCCGCGAGGCAGCACGCGGTGATCGAAGCTGCGCTACGCGTTTTGGAAAATTCCGAACACCGACCTCCCGTTCTCGTGGACTTCGAGCTACCTAATCCCTAGCGCGCAAGAATGGGGTGCCGATCTAGGTGTTGTTTGGAGCCATCATCACAGCCGTTCTGGTGATCCTCGCGGTGGGCATCCACTACGAGATGCTGAGCCTCATATCGAACGGTGTCAGGCGGTTGAAGCGCCATCGATTCCGGGTTGCGATCGCGGTGCTCGCCGCGTTGGGTGCGCATTTTCTCGAGGTCATCGTGTTTGCAATCGGTTGGATGATTTTGCTTTCGGCAGGCATCGCTCAATTGTCGATCGAAGAACCGAGCTTTGCCGAGGTTCTCTATTTCTCCGCTTCGACGTACACGTCACTCGGTTACGGCGATATCGTCCCGATCGGCATGTCGGGCCTGCTCGCCGGGAGTGAAGCGTTGACGGGCCTGGTGCTGATCGCGTGGACGGCGTCGTTCACCTATTTTGAAATGCGCGCATTCTGGGACGACGGCGGGGGCCGATAGCTTTCCTCGATTCGAACGAAGGGGCTCGTATCGATGTATTCGGTAACAATGAGCGCACTGATTCTCATCGGGCTGTTCGTCGCGCAGTCTGCTGAGGCCGCTTCGTCGGATTTTTCGCTCTGGCTCGAAGCACTCGCGGTCGAAGCGAGAGAAAGCGGGATTTCACAATCCACCCTCGATGCTTCACTTGAAAATGTCGAGCGAATTCCCGCCGTCATCGAACTGGATCGCCGTCAGCCCAAGGAGCCCGGAGACTTTTGCGGATATATCGGCGGACGGCTCACCAAGACCCGCATCCAACGCGGGCGCCGCTTATTGAAGGAACACCGAAATCTGCTGCAACGCGTCAGCTCTGAATACGGCGTGCCGGCTCGATTCGTCGTTTCACTCTGGGGGCTCGAGACCAACTTTGGCGATTACCAGGGCGACTATTCACTGATCGACGCGCTCGCGACCCTCGCGTACGACGAGCGCCGCGGAGCCTTGTTTCGCAAACAACTGCTGGCCGCCTTACGCATCGTAGATGAGGGCCACCAAAATCCAGCGGATCTGAAGGGTTCGTGGGCGGGTGCAATGGGCCAGGTGCAACTGATGCCGACGACATTTCTCGACTACGCGGTCGACTACGACGGCGACGGCCGCAAGGACATCTGGAGCAGTCTGCCCGATGCTCTCGCGAGTGCCGCCAACTATCTCAAGGGTGCCGGCTGGCGCAGCGGGCAGACCTGGGGCCGCGAGGTACAGATCCCGGCGTCACTGAGCGGCGACCGAAGGGCGCTCGTCGGTAAGCGAAGCCTCTCGGACTGGCGCGGAGCGGGTGTCGTGCGGATCGACGGGGGTGCGCTGCCAAGTGCGAACATGCGCGGAAGGATCGTACTGCCCGCCGCAAAGCGAAACGACGCCTTTCTCGTCTACTCGAATTTCGACACGATCCTTCGCTGGAACCATTCGATCTTCTTCGGCATCTCCGTCGGCGCTCTCGCCGATGAAATTTCTAGAGCGGCCTCGCTCCGGGCGTGCCAGAGCTAGGAGCGCGACCTCGGAACGAGGTTGCGCGACGCTGCAAAGCGAATCCGCAGGATTCGGCCAGCTAGGAGCGCGACCTCGGAACGAGGTTGCGCGACGCCGAAGACCCAATCCGACGAGTAGTAGCGCATTCGTTAGGGGTGCCTGGACACAAGAGTGACCCGCACAGGCTTGTGGTACGCTCGCCCGCCCTCTTGGAAACAGCAAAGGCGAGGCGAATGTCCTATCGCTCGATCAGTTACTGGTTCGACTCGCTTGGCGAGGAACCCAAGCAGCGATCACCGTTGCCAGGTGACTGCGAAGTCGACGTGGCGATCGTCGGCGGTGGTTTCACGGGATTGTGGACTGCGTACTATCTGATGCTCGCCGATCCCTCGTGTCGCGTCGCGGTCCTCGAGCGTGAGACGGCTGGATTTGGCGCGTCGGGGCGCAATGGCGGCTGGTGCGTCGCCATGATTCACGGCTTGGAGGATTACTTCGAACTCGACCCCCAGCGCGGTGCTGCTTTGCGCGACGCGATCAAAGCGACCGTCGACGAGATCGGCGCCGTCTGCAAGACCGAAGGAATCGAAGCAGACTTCCACAAGAGCGGAGGCATCTCTGTAGCGACCAACGCGCGGCAGGCAGAGTGGCTTCGTTCCGGTTTGGAAGGCGATCGCGATATCGGGTGGACGGAGGAGGATGTCCGCTGGCTCGACCCCGAGGACGTTACGGCTCGCATCCGCGTCGCCTCGAACTTCGGTGGCACCTTCAATGTGAACACCGCCGCAGTAAACCCTGCAAAACTCGCACGCGGTATAGCCGATGCCGCGGAGCGCCGCGGTGCATCGATCTACGAGCAGACCACCGTGCTTGAGGTTGAACCCGGTTGTGTGCGCACTTCGCACGGGATTGTCCGGGCGCCGCGTATCGTGATGGGGCTCGATGCGCACGTCACGCGGCTACCCGGCTGCCGACGGAAGGCCTTGCCGTTCTACGAACACATGATTGCTACCGAACCACTATCGGATCAGCTGTGGGAGGAGATCGGCCTTTCGGAGCGAGGGCTCTTTGGCGACGGCAGCCGACTGTTCACCTATGCGCAGCGCACAGTGGATGGGCGGATCGCGATTGGTGGACGCCATGTCGGCTACCACTACGGCTCAGCGATCGGAAGTCGCTTCGAGAGAAACCCGCGTATCGAGCAAGTGCTCATTGACTGCTTGCGCGAGATGCTTCCGCAACTTGGCGAGTTCGCTGTCACCCACCGCTGGGGTGGGGTGCTCGGTCTGCCGCGCGATTTGATCGCGTCGATCGAGATCAACGAGGCGACTGGCATCGCGGGCGTGGGAAGCTATGCGGGTGAAGGTGTCTGCCCCAGCAATCTGGCGGGTCGAACGCTGTGCGATTTCGCACTCGGTCGAACGACGCCGCTGATCGAACTTCCCTGGGTGGGTCACCAATCGCCGCAGTGGGAGCGGGAGCCGTTACGCTGGCTTGGCGTGCAGACGGCGTTGGCTCTCAATGCGTCGATCGATCGCGCGGACGCACGGGGCAGTAGCTGCCGGGTTCGCGAGCGACTGCTTGGCGCGCTGGGCGCTGGGGACGAATAACCAACGACGCCCATGCCGTCCCCGCGGTGGATCTGCAGCGACACCTTCCCGACGTGATCATTCCCATGCCCGGCCGACGTGTCTACCCCTCCTTCATGGTTATCGCCGCGCCGTTCGTTCGCGCCCCCATGCTGCGGCGTACGGTCGCGTGTCGCAACACTCCCAAGCTCTCGACCTAACGCATCAGCGGTGCGCGCACCCCTCGATGTGGTCGTTCACCAGTCCCGTCGCCTGCATGAACGCGTAACAGGTGGTGGGCCCCACGAACGTCCAGCCGCGGTTCTTCAGATCCTTCGATAGGGCCGCGGAGGTCGGGGTTTTGGCGAGCTTCATCAGGGCTGCGTGGGTGAGTTTTCTCGGGCGCTCTTTTGCGGGCGGTACGTACTGCCAGAAATACTTCGACAGGCTGCCAAATTCCTTCTCGAGCTGCTGAGCGCGCTTCGCATTGTTGATGGTCGATTCGATCTTCCCACGGTGGCGTACAATGCCAGCGTCCTTGAGCAGGCGCTCCACACTGCGCTGGTTGTACCGAGCGACCTGATCAAAATCGAAATTGGAGAACGCCTTCCTAAAATTTTCTCGCTTCTTCAAGATCGTGAGCCAGCTGAGACCCGCCTGAAATCCTTCCAGGCAGATCTTCTCGAAGAGGCGGTGGCCCTTCCGCATCGGGCGACCCCACTCTTTATCGTGGTACTTCTGGTAGAGGGCGTCTGCCCCCGCCCAAGAGCAGCGCGGCACTCCATCTTCACCGACGAGGATCCCGTGTTGCATCTTGAACCTATTTCTCGCGCCATTGAGGGGATGCGTCTTGTCGCAACCAACCAGGAGTTCGATGCGATCCACCCATGCGAAAGGTGCGGCTAGATCGAATCGGATTCTGGTTCGACTGCCGGCTCCGGAGAGAACGACAACCGTTCCAACCGCCGCGATTCGTAGAGCGATAGCGCCCAGAGTGGGAAGTACTGACGGTAGAGGGTGTAGTCGAGTATCGCGGTGTGAAAGAAGACTCCCGCCGGATCCTGCCGGGGCCAGCTGCCCGATTCCTCTTGTTGCTCGATCAAGAAACGCGAACCCCGAACGATGGCGCCCCAATCGGGGTCGCGCGCGTCGAGCAGGGTCATCAGCGCCCAGGCGGTCTGGATCACCTGGCTCTCCTGGTGTTCGACGTAGGTTCCGCTGGTGCAGCCGGCAGCATCTTCACCCCATCCACCATCGGGCCGCTGTCGCGCGCGCAGCCAATGACACGCGCGGCGGATCGCCGAATCGTTCGCCTTGGTGCCCGCCGCGAGGAGTCCGCGCACGCCGAAGAGTGTTCCATAGATGAAATGCACTCCCCAGACGCCGCGCCATGAACCATCGGTCCCCTGTGCGAGCCGCAAGCGCTCGTGCGCGCGCGCAATCGCTGGCTCGATTTTGGCGCCGAGATAGTTCGGAAAGCGGCGTCGGAAGGTGGCGAGCGCCGCGATGCACGAGGCGGTGCACTCGACGTAGGAGTGCTCGGTCATGGAATCGCCAAACATCTCGGCCGGGTTCAGCCATTCGAGGCCGATTCTCGATCGCTGTGCTTCGTAGCTGCCAAATCCTCCGTCTCGATTCTGGCAGCCGAGGATGAAGCGCGCCGCGTTTCGGGCGTCGTCGGTATCGAATTTTGCCATCGGTGCCGTCAGTAGTGCTTCCAGGGCTTCGGCCGTGCAGTCACTGACCGGCCATCCATGCCACACGCTCGCGAAACACCAACCGCCCTTCGGATCCAACCGATGGGCTTCCTGGTATCCCGGAAAGGTTTCTCGAATCTGCTGACTGTCGAGGAATGCTGCGCCCCGCCTGATCGCGGTTCCGACTTCGGCATGCGGGCTTGCAGCGGTCAGCGCTTGTAGTGCGAGCGCGGTATCCCACGATGCACTGCGCGCTCCCGCGACGCGCATCCCGTCTTCATCGTCTTCCCATACCCAAGCTTCGAGTCGCTCCAGCGCTCGCTTGGCGTCGGGGTCGTCGATGTAGCCCGATCGCAGGGCGAGTATGTTCAGCATTCCACTCACCGGTGAAATGCTGGTGTGGTCTGTGGTCTGCAACTCCCAGCGAATGCGCTCGTCGAGTTCGCGTAGTACGCGCTCGCGGCGCGCCGGCTGGTGGTGGCGCTCGAAGAATGCGAGTACTTCGAAGATCGCGCGTAGCGGTCGGCTGGGCGGTGTCACGATCTCCGCCATGCGCAACGAACGACGGGCTGCGACCCAATCGACGCTTGCGTAATTTTCGGTGTAGATCTCATCGCGAATCTGATCGAGCCTGGAAGTTTGTGGCGCCTCCGCTTTGCGGCCGTAGAGAACCGACATCGCCATCTGAATGTTCCGGGTATGGCAATAGAGCTTGGAGGGATGGAATGGAAGCGCTTCGGGTACGGACCACAGCTCTGGCACCAGGGGCGGCACCCCGCGCCAGTCGTAGAGTCCGAGGAGTGCCAACCAAAGCTTGCCCCAGCTCGGGATCGACAAGACGCCTTCGCGGCGAATGAAGTGCTGTGCGGGTGCGAGCAGGGGATCGTTCGCCTCGACACCGAGCAATCTCGCAGCGACGTACACCAATGTCGTTACGAAGAGGTAGGGAGCCGATCGTTCGTGGAGCCCCCAGAGCCCTGATGACAATCGCGTGCGCTCGAAATGTCGAATCAATCGAGTTCGCCTTTCCGGCGAGAATTCTACGCCAACGTGGTATTGCAGCATGACGTATTGGGCAGCGAGCATCGGGCACCACACGACCTCGCCCTCCCAACTTCCGAAGTCGCCCGAATCCGTGCGGGTGTCGCTCGGTTCGTCGTCGGTTGACCATTGCCGCGCGATCAACGCGTCCGCGCCGCGTTGGATTGTCGGCCCTGCGGGTGTCGCTTCCATTTCTTGGCGCGACGTGACTGTCATCGACAGCATGGGTGACGACATGACGGCGGGATCGCCTCGTCTGAACGCGCCATTGATCAGCCAGCGAAGCCGCCTTCCGATTTCTCTCGCGACTTCGGCCGCGCCCTTCGGGTCTCCGCTTCGCACGGCGCGAGCGCCGAGTCGCAGCAACGCGGGGCCTGCGATCTTGAGGAAGGAGCGCACGAATGGCGCCAATCTGTGGTCTTCGCTTGCGAGGAAGCGCATCGTGCGCTCGCGTTCACGTGGATCGCGGCGCCACAAATCGTAGATTTTGGAGCGGATCGCGGCTGCAGAAGCGGTGTCCGATGCAAATATTTCGTAGAGAGAACCCGCGAGCATCTCGGCTACTCGGGTTCCGCGTTCTCGCGATCGTCGCCAGCTCTCGAAATTTTCAGCCTGGACCAGGGTCGCGGCATCCACCATGCCAAACGTCATTCCGGCGGCCGTGAGCGGGTGATGGAAGCCGACGGCATCGCCCACGAGCGCGAGCCCGGATCGGCCGTGGTCGGCGCGCGGTCGCGTCTGGTTGATGGCCCAGGAAATGTCTCCTCCTTGAAGCGCGGCCTCGAACGACGGACGCAGCGATTCCGGCAGCGCGGGTCCGTAGGCTTCGTAGAGCGTGCCCGGCGAAGTAGAGGATCGAAGCGGTAGATCCAGGCAGAGGCGCACTTCGTCTTCCGTAAGTCGATAGGCGAGCATCGGGCCCAGTCCGCTGAGAAATACGTGCCCGTATCCCTCGAATGGCATTTCGCGCGTGCGAAGGCGCAGACCCGCCATTCGCGACAGCGTGACGCGCTCGGTCGACAAACCCAGCGCCGTGCGCCCGCACGACGAGCGTCCGTCAGCAGCAATGATTTGTTCGACGGTCACGTGCTCTTCGCCGCCCGAGCGGGAAAGTTGGATCGAGACGCTCTGGCCGTCGATTCCGGTTGCGCGCGCTCCGGGCAGGTAGGTGATATCTGGATGTGCAGACGCGGCGTCGCGCAGTGTGTCCACGAGTGCGAAGTGTTCGCCGCTCCAACCGCGGGCTCCGTTTGCGTAGGGGAGGACCACCGGAGTGCTTCCGTCGTCCGGGAAGATCGCGAATCCGCGCCCCGAGTCGAAGCGGGAATCTTCGGACGGATCGAGGCCGAGCTCGTGCAAAACGCTCAGTCCGACAGGGTGCAGCCATTCGCCTGCGAGCCGACGCGATGCGTCGGGGTTGGCCTCGAGGAGCAAGACCCGCGCACCGGCGCGCGCCGTGGCGAGCGCTGCCACGCAGCCCACGGGGCCTGCGCCGATCACGGCCACGTCGAAGCCTCGTAAGCTGACGGTCACACGCTTGCCTCGAGCGCGCGCGCTTCTCGCGGGATCGCCTCGCGGCCGTCGTTCTTCAGGTCTCGGACTGGCTTCAATTTCGGGAGGGGAGCAACAGGCTGGGGTCGAACGAGCATGGGCTTCCTGGTTTCGAGTCGCCTAGACGGCGAGCGACGCGGCCATGGCCGAATCGGATGGGGCTGCCGTCGGAACTCGTGCAGCCGGGTTCTGGATGGCGCCGCGCGCGTGGAAGAACGCATATGCATCTTCTACCGCGCTCTCGATGTCGGTGGGCTGGTAGCCTAGCTCAACCTGTGCCTTGCTGGTGTTGGCGTGTCGCCGCATTTGCAGCAGCCGAATCGCGCCGGGCGTGAGGCGCTGGCGGACATTCGGAAAGAATCGACTCAAAATTGGGCTGGCGATCTCCGCGAAGGCCCCCATCAAGGCCGCTGGCAGTCGCCGGTTCGGGCACGGAACCCCCGTCACCTGTTCGAACAGCGCCACGATCTCGTCGAGCGTCGCGAAGCGCGTGCTGAAGATGTATTTCTCGCCCATTCGCCCGCGTGACATCGCGAGTTGGTGGCCGCGGACGATGTCTCGGGCGCTTACGAACTCGAATCCCCCGGGCACATAGGCGCGAAGTCGACCGTTGGCAAAATCACACAGTGTCTTTCCCATCCGGGACGGCAAGAAATCGTTCGCGCCGAGAATCGCGCAGGAAGTGGCTACCACCACATCGAGCCCGCGCGCTACGGCTCGGAGGCACTCGAGTTCGGCGAGTACCTTGGTTCGCTCGTAGGGCATGGCGCGGCGGAAGGGGTAGAAGGCGACGGTTTCGTCGCTCGGCGCGGAAGGGTCATCGAGGTGATAGCCCACGGCGCTGAAGGATCCGGTGGCCACCACGCGGGTGACGCCATGGTTCTGTGCGGCTTCGAGAACGTGCCGCGTGCCGATGACATTAGAGTCGAACAACTGGCGGCGATGTTCGGCGTTGCCTTGAATCGTCGAGATCAGCGCCCCGCAGTGATAGATGCGCTGGCAGCCTTTGACGGCGGCGTCCACGGCCTTGGGGTCGCGGAAGTCGCCTTGCGCGCGTTCGACGTCGAGCCCATCGACAGCGCTGTTGTCGACACCGGGCTGGAGCAGCACGCGGATGCGCTCTCCATCGGCCAGCAACTTTGTGACTAGATTGGCGCCCAGGTGGCCCGATGCACCCGTGACGAGCACAAGGCCCGTGCCCGGAGCGAGGTTGGGCTGAACGTCGTTGGTGGGTTTCGGCATTGGGATGGCCTTGATCACCTTTCGAGGTCTGTCGATCGAAAAGAGTAGGCGAGAAAGGCGATCGCCACCTCGAATTCCGCCGACGAAATCGCGAAGCAGGCGCCGCGCGCGACCCATCTGTGCAAAAATCCACCGATGACCGTGGGCCGGCAGACCGAGGATGGCCCGACCGAGCGTGCAGCCAGTGTGCGGCATTCGCGTTCAGATTTCGGCGGAGTCGCAGGAAATCTCGCACTTCTCGTCGCTCTGCCCAGCGGGACCGCGTATCTCTATTTCTGCGCGAGATTCAACGACGGGCGCTTGATCCCAGCGCCCGAAGCCGACCTGGCGGCTTTCGCCGAGAGCCTAGTTCCGAGCTGGGAAACCGCGGTCGTCTACCTCGCCTGGCTGGTGTTCCAGGCCCTGCTCCAGGCCTTTGCACCGGGGCCCACTGTGGAGGGAACGCCGCTCGAAGATGGCACCCGCCTCCGCTACCGGATGAACGGCCGGTCGTCGCTGCTGATCACCGCCGCCGCGTTCAGCGCGGGTGTTGGAAGTGGTCTGATCCCAATGCGCTGGATCTACGATCAGTTCGGTGAGTTGATCTCCGTCATCACGCTGTTCTCCTACCTGTTTGCGTTCTTCCTCTTGATCTACGGGCGCGCCACCGAACCTGCGCGCGAATCGAACGGCGCGATCGTAGACTACTTCCTCGGGGCGGCGCGCCATCCCCGGATACCACCCGTCACCGGGTTCGATCTCAAGGTTTTCTTCGAAGCACGTCCCGGCCTGATCGGTTGGTTGCTGGTGGTCTTTTCTTTTGCTGCGGTTCAGGTCGAGCGGCACGGTTCGTTGTCGACCGCGATGGTGGTGGTCTGCGCGTTGCAGCTCGCCTACGTGCTCGACTATTTCTGGCACGAGTCCGCGATACTCACGACGCTCGACGTCCAGCACGAGAAATTCGGCTGGATGTTGGTGTTTGGCGACCTCGCTTGGGTGCCGATGACCTACTCCCTCCAGGCCCACTATCTGATCGATCACGGGCCGGAACTTCCAATCTGGGCCGCCGCGCTCTGTGTCTTGTTGGCGCTCGCAGGCATGACACTCTTTCGCTTGTCGAATCTTCAGAAGCACCGCTTTCGGAGCAATCCGGACGGCCTGCAGATCTGGGGCAAGCCCGTAGAATTCATCGAGACCCGCCATGGAAACCGCTTGCTCGTTTCCGGTTTCTGGGGTTGGTCGCGCCATTCGAATTATCTGGGCGATTGGTTGCTGGGCCTCTCATGGTCACTCGCCTGCGGGTTCGGTTCGCTCCTTCCCTACTTCTACCCGATCTATTTCGCATTTCTCTTGATGCATCGAGAGCGCCGTGATCACCAGCGCTGCGCGGCCAAGTATGGCGAGGATTGGCACCGCTATTGCCGTCGGGTGCGCTGGCGAATCGTTCCCGGGCTGTATTGAGAAAATCGTATATTCCAGCGTCAACCCCAACGCACTCGCTCGAGCTCTGTTCCCCATCTCGTGGGCGGAAGGGTATGCTCACGGACCGCGTTTTCCCCATGCGCACGGGTTTCTACGCGGCTACGACGAATCGAGGAATTCGTGTCACGCCAACGTACGCACGTCTTGGAAAGCATCGTTCAACGCGATCGCCTGGTCTTGCTCTCGGCCTTGATCGGGATCTCGGCGATCGCGTGGGTCTACACGATCGCGCTGTCTGGAGACGCCGGTCACGCGGCGCACGCGGCGATTCTCGCGGAACCGCGGAAGTGGACCGGAATCGATTTGGCGACCACATTCGGGATGTGGACCGTGATGATGCTCGCGATGATGCTGCCGACGGTGGCGCCGATGGTGCTGAGTCTTGCGGAGATCAGCCGGGGGCAGTCGATACCGGCGAGCCCGATGGCTCCTGCGACCGGATTCATTCTCGGGTATGCGATCGTCATGACTGCGTTCAGCCTGGTTGCCGCGATCGCGCAATGGGGTTTTCATCAGGCGGCCTGGACCTCGATGACCGGTGTGTCGACCAACCGCGTCTTTGCGGGTGCCGTGTTGCTCGGAGCAGGAGCCTTCCAATTCAGCCGATTGAAAGACGCCTGCCTTCGCCGCTGTCGCTCTCCACTTTGGTTTTTGATGACGCAGTGGAAGCCGGGTGCGATGGGCGGAATCAGAATGGGGATTGCGCACGGTCGATTCTGCATCGGTTGCTGTTGGGCGTTGATGGCGTTGATGTTCGTCGGCGGATCGATGAATCTGCTCTGGACCGCCGGGCTTGCGCTCTTCATGTTGGCTGAGAAAGCGATGCCGGCCGGTCGTACCGTTGGACGAATCGCCGGAGCTGGACTCGTCGTATGGGGAGCGGGCGTGCTCGGTAACACCTTGCTCGCCGCGCTTTGATTTGCGCTTCTGGAGGGATACAAAATGACTGACAGTTGGAAAATCTGTGGTGAGTTGATTCTCAGTTGCAACTGCGATGTGTTTTGCCCCTGCGTGGTCTCGCTCGGGAAGGCCGATCCCACCTACAAGGTTTGTCACACCTGGTGGGGGCTGCACATCGACGAGGGCCACGCTGGAGACGAGTCACTTGACGGCCTCAATATCGGCGTGTTGATGGACATCCCCGGACCGCTCGCCGAAGGCAAGTGGTCGGTCGGTCTTTACATCGACGAGCGCGCCAATGACGCGGCCACTGAATCGCTCACGAAGATCTTGTCGGGCCAGGCCGGTGGCACGACCAGTTGGTTTTCGATCATGGTCGCGGAATTTCTCGGCGTGAGACGGGTTCCGATCGAGTTCAAGAGCATTGGCAAAGGCTGGAGCTTCAAGATTCCCAAGATCATCGATGGCTTCATTGAGCCGATCGAAGGCGCAAATGGTGACGGTACGACGAAAATTACCAATACCAAATATTGGATGGGGGCAGAAGTCACGGTCTGTAAGAGCACCAAGAGCCGCTTCCGTGATTGGGGACGCAATTGGGAGCTCTCTGGTGGTAGTGCCGAGTACGCGCGCGTCGAGTGGGAAGGACCCTGAGCGCGGAGATCAGCCGGGCAGCCGATCCCCAGCGTCACGATTGTCTTGGAAAGCTGCGGTCCGATCACCGCGAGGATCTCTCGCCGTCACACCGACGGAATCTGCTTTGGCCTGAGTCGCGGAGTCATCGAGCCGTGTGTGAGAAGCAGCGAGGCCTTCGCCCCCTGGCCTTCGCGTCCTCGTATAAGAGCATGGCACTCGGAATGCGCTGTCTGAGTTCATAGATCCGCGAGCTGTGAGACGGATGGGTCGATAGGAACTCTGGCGGTTGGCCGCCTCCTGCTTTTGCCATGTTGAGCCAGAGTGCGACGCTCTCTCGGGGGTCGAAGCCGGCTTTCGCCATGAGGTCGAGGCCGACCAGATCAGCCTCACTTTCGTGCTTGCGACCGTACGGAAGCAGCACGCCAACCTGAACACCCGCACCGAGCAGGCCGATCATCTGGCCGTGAACCGGGTTCGACGCGTCGGCTACAGCCGATAGGAGTTGCAGGGTTGTCTGTGCGATGAACTCAGAAGAAACGCGTTCGTTCGCGTGCCCTTCGGTTACGTGAGCGACCTCGTGGCCGATCACGGCAGCGAGTTGGTCCTGCGTGCGAGCGACCTTCAAGAGGCCCGTGTTTACGCCAATTTTCCCGCCCGGTAACGCGAATGCATTCGGAGAGTCATCGGCGAAGACGCGAACCTCCCAGCGAGTCGAGCTGTTTGCTCCCGAAAGAGATTGGGTGATCTGGTTTGCAACACAGGCAACCATTGCGTTCTTGAGGGCGTCTCGGGAGGGAGGTGTCTGGCGGGAAATCTCCGTAAACGCAGCCGCGCCCATTTGAGACATCTCGGTTTCCGACCTCATCTTGAATTGGAAACGCCCGAGAGAGGATGTCTGACAACCCGCGAGCAGGGTGATCGCTAGAATCGAAATGATCAGCGTTTGGCCAGAAACGGCTGGAACAGCCGGTCTCATCGCTCGGTAATCATCCAAAACTTTGAAACGGTGTCGTAGATGATCCACGTGGTGTTGGCTCCTTTCGGCACGAAGAAGCTATCGCCTGCGCTGTAGACTTCTTCTGAGCCGTCGTCGTTGTTCACGATGCCAACCTTGCCGCCGATGATCGTGCAGAACTCGTCGCACGGGTAGTCGTTGTTGAGCGTCTTTCCGGGGGTGCAGATCCACACCCCCGAACTCACCCCGTCTTTGTCGTAGTAAACGTGCGTGGTCTCGATCGGCCCACCTTCGTATCCGCCTTCCGCGGGTGCTGGCCCTTCGGTCGGGCGATCGAGATCCGAAGCATTCATGCGAATTGTAGCCAGGCTCACCATCGTTCGATCTCCTTCGTTTTCGATCCGCTTCTCCAGCCTCGGGCCGGCCGGAAACAAACGCGCTCGGGTGGCCATTATATCCACGAAAAATAACGCCGCCCCACGGAGGGCCTGGATCTCGCGACGTCGGGCTCGTAGAATGGTTTGGATCACGCACGATGACTCAAAGGAGGCAGCCCCCCATGTATAAACTCTTCTGGGCGAAATCGATGGGCTCCATGGTTTCGGAAGTTCTCTTCGAAGAGATTGGTGTCGAATACGAAAAGACCTTGATCGACGTTGAAGAAGAGGAAAATCGCAGCGCGGAATTTCTGGCCGTTAGCCCACTGGGCCAGATCCCCGCATTGGTTCTCCCCGATGGTACGGTCATGACTGAATCGGCGGCGATGGTGTTGCAAATTACCGAGCGCCATCCTGAAGCGAAACTCGCTCCGTCTGCGGGTAGCCCGGAGAGCGCGCGCTTTCAGCGTTGGCTCCTCTTCATGGCGACCACGATTTACCCATCCGAACAGCGCCTCTTCTACGCGGATCGGATCACGGCGGATGCCTCTGCGGTCCCCGGAATCGAGACTCGCGCGCGAGCGGATATGGACGGCTACTTTGCCATCCTCAACGATGCGCTCAATCCGGGACCGTATCTACTCGGGGAAGGTTTCAGTGCGGTCGATGTCTATCTCTGGATGCTCGCGAAGTGGCATCCCGAACCGACGAAACTGTTCGCCAACAATCCGCGCATCGCAAAGCTCATGGAACTCGTCGAAGCGCGTCCGTCCGTCGCGAAAGTCTGGGCAGAAAATCGCGACGATTGATCGTGCGCAACCGTGTGCGCGTCGTCGTCAGCTGTGTGCGCCGCCGCCCCTAGTGGCGCGGGCCTCCCAGCTGTCGAGCATGAGTTTCCAAGCTACGGCCATGCCGATCGCCGGTCCGCGCAGGCTGTGAAACGGTAGCGGCCTCACTACCGTCGGCGGCAGGGGCAGGCTGTCGGCGGATGCTCCGCCCGCGTACTTGGCCAGCAATCGGCCCATCGAGGTTGCCATCGCGACGCCGCGCCCGTTGTAGCCACCGCCGCTCCACATGCCGGGCCCCAACTCGCAGATCTTTGGCAGGTGATCCAGTGTTACCGCCACTCGACCACTCCAGTAGTAATCGAGCCTCGCGCCCGAAGCCTCCGGAAACAACTGGTGTATCGAATCGATGATGTGTGCATAGAGCTTACGGCTTTCCCGCTCGCGGATGTGTCCTCGCCCGCCCATCACGAGTCGACCCTCGGGAGTCATGCAGAAGTATCTGAGCAAACGGCGTGTGTCGGACGAAACGTGTCCCTTCGGCAGTATGCGCGAGCGCAGCTCGCCCGAGAGCGGTTCAGTGGCAACCTGGTAGCTCGTCACGGGGATCAGGCTGCGTGTCAGCCGAGGCCAGAGCTGTTCGGTGTAAGCGTTGGTGCAGACCAGGACTTGTTTCGCGATCACGTTCCCAGCTGGGGTCGTGATCTGCCATTCATCTGTTTTTCGATCGATCCGGGTCGCGGGAGTCATTCCGTGGAGGCTCGCACCCGCGGATTGCGCAGCGCGAGCGAGACCGCGTGCGTAGGCGAGGGGCTGCAGCCAACCGCCGCGAGGGTCCAGTACGCCGGCGATGTACTCGTCGGTTCCGAGAACGGCTGCTACTTGATCCCGGTCGAGGATTTCGAGTGCGGCGCCCCGCGCCTGCCATTGGCGCACGCGATCCTCTTCCAGCGGCATCGCCCCGCTGCTGTGGACTGCGTGAACCCAACCTTGGCGCCGCGCCCCACACTCGATCTGATGCTTGGCGATGAGTTCGAACACGAGATCCGGTGCTGCGCCCGCGAAGTCTACTAGGCGTCGTCCCCGTTCCGCGCCGAAGCGACGCTCGAGATCGTCCGGATCGAGCTTGAGTCCCGGAATTACCTGGCCACCGTTTCGCCCGGCTGCGCCCCATCCCGGTTCTGCGGCCTCGACGAGCACGACGTTGGCCCCGGCTTCCGCGGCATGGTAGGCGGCCGAAAGTCCCGTGAATCCCCCGCCAATGACACAGAGTTCGGTAAGTCTCTCACCCGAGAGCGGCAGACAGTCGGGGCCCGCTGGTGCGGTCGCCGCCCAGAGCGAATCAGGCATCTTCGAAAAGTTTCTGGAACCGGTGCTCATCGCGCCTGTCGCCTTTTCGCGATCACGGCCCTTCGACGATGCGGTCGTCGTGCAGGCTCGCGATTGCGCTGTCGCTCATCTCCAGCACTGACGAAAGAATTTCATCGGTGTGCTCGCCAAGCATCGGCGCGCGGATCACCGCGGATCTTGGCGACGTGCCAAATTGCAGTGGGGAACCCGGCATCAGGTAGGTTCCGATATCGGGTTGTTCAACCATCGAGAACATCGGATTCTCGATCGAGCATTCCGGATCGTTTTCGATTACCTGCCGCAGGGTTTGATAGGGAGACCAGGAGACGCGATTCTTGTCGAAAATTTCGCGGATTTCGCTGAGCATCCGGGCGTGGAACCAAGGCTCCAGAGCCTTCGCGATCTCGTGGCGTGCACGGTAACGATCTCCGGCCTGCCAAAGATCGAGCCCAATTCGCGTTCCGAGTTCGTCGAATTCGGATGCCATGCCGGTTGCTTTGCGGAGGCTGCTCCACTGCGGATCTGTCAGCGCTACGACCATCACGCGCTTTCCCTCGAGCGTCTCGAAGTCGCGACCGAAAGCTCCATAGAGGAAGTTCCCGTCTTTTGGGCGGTCTTTGTCGGTGACCGTTACCTCCGCAATCTTGCCGAGATTCCCGATCATCGCGAGTGCAACATCGGCAAGCGCGATTCGAACGAGTTGGCCTTCTCCGGTGTTTCGCCGGTGGCGTTCCGCGGCGAGCAATCCCACAGCCGCCATTTGGCCCGTGATCGCGTCCCATGCGGGCAAGAGGTGGTTGACTGGACGCGGGTCATCGCTTGGGCCTGTGATGGTGGGAAAACCGACGGCGGGATTCACCGTGTAATCCACGGCCGTACTGCCGTCGTGATGCCCACAGATGTTGACCATTACCAGATCTGAGCGGCTGGCCTTGAGCGAATCGTAGTTGAGCCATCCGCGTGCGGGAAAGTTGGTGAGAAAGAGTCCGCTGTCGTCACCTGGAGCGCAGATCAGGTCCTGGACGATTTGTCGACCCCGGGGAGAGTGGATATCGATTGCGATCGACCGCTTCCCCTTGTTGAGGCCGGCCCAGAACAGGCTGTGGCCATCGGGTGTGATTGGCCAGCGGTCGTAGTCGAGTCCGCCACCGATCGGATCGAAGCGGATTACATCGGCTCCGAGCTGGGCAAGCGTCATTCCACCCAGCGGGCCTGCGACGAACGCAGACCCCTCGATTACACGCATGCCACTGAGAATGCCTGTCAATTTGAAAGTTCCTTACTCCGCGTCATGCCATCAAGCCAATGACGCGCCAATCGAGTACCGGGGCGTCCGCGCAGGACGCCGGCGCCTGGTCACCGCGCGTGGCGTGCACGACGGCGTGAAGATCGACAAGCCCTCCACCGTTAGGGAGTGCGTGCTTTGCATCGATCGTAAAATCAGTACGCAAGACATCACCTTCGAAGACCGGTTCCATGTGATCGCAGCTGCGCCATCCGAGCAGTGTAACGAGGTTGGGAATCGCTCGCACGATTTGGGCGGATGCCATCGAAATTGTGTATCCGCCGTATACGAGGCGCTTGCTGTATGGGCTGTACGCTGCGTCGGTGTGTGCTTTTGCGACGTTGAGCGTCAGGCGTGCCAGCTCCGGCGCGGACGTGACCGAATCACGCGCTTCGACGAGGTATTGGGTTCCCTCTGTGAGCTCAGCGAAGTGTTCGCCGGGAACCTCCTGCCGGAAGCCGTCCAGGCGCCACTCGGTGGGCACTGCGGCCTCGACTTGTTCGAGATCGAGTTCGGCCGGAATGGTGTCGAAGGAATCGTTCGCACCGGTGTCCGCGTTTGGGTCGCGGCACGGAATCATCGCGCAACGCCAAAAGTGAAGGATCGTATCGTCTCTTTGGTTGTCGACGTGAATTTCGAGGGCTGCCATGCCGGTGGCGTGGCGCCCGGGTTTTTCGCTGTTTTGTTTGAGAGCGACGACTTTGGTCGTCGTGCGCAGGGTGTCTCCGATGAACACGGGTTGATGAAGGACGAGCCCTCTGTAGAAAAGGTTTCCTTTGACGCGTTGGGTTGGTGATGTGGTTTGCCCGATTGCGACGTTACAGATGACGTTCGGGTGGACGAGCGCGCGTGCGGATCCTGTGACTTTTTCACAAAGGGTCGCGTCGAGCGGGAGCCGAAGTCGATCTCCGAACAACGCGCCGTGAAACGCAGCGTGTCCATCTGTGATTGTGACGGCCGGAGCGTCTGAAAAGAGCTGCCCCACCTTCAGGTCTTCGAAGTAGGGGGCTTCGACGCTGATGATTTTCGGTTTCACTTCTGCTGCCTTGTCTTTGTTCATGGAGATTCCAATCACGCTCTTTCGAGCACGCCAGCCTGTTTCGCGCGATCGATCACTCGCTGTTGAATGCCGACGAGAGGCGGATCGATCATCTTTCCGTCGAGTGCAAAGACACCCTTGCCGTCCGCAACGGCAGCCTTCCATCCCTCGATCACCCGGAGTGCCGTCTCGATCTGGTCGGCGGTCGGCGTGAAGATCGAATTGGCGATCTCGGCCTGCGCGGGGTGGATGCAGAGCTTTCCCTCGAAACCGAGTCGCAGCGCGAGATTTCCTTCTTCCAAAAACGCGACTGTGTCCTTTACGGCCAAGCAGACTCCATCAATCGGCGTCACCTTTGCGGCGGCTGCGGCGATCGCGAGACGACAGCGCGCGTGCAGCAATACGCCGGTCGAGGGGTCGGACTCGGGTAGCCCCATGTCGAGGCTGAAATCTGCATTTCCGAAACACAGGGCATCGATTCGCGAATCGGCGCCGGCCAGCGCCTCGACGCGCGATATGCCAGCCGCGGTTTCGACCAGCGCGAGCAGTCGCACGCTTTCGCCGGGTATTTCGAGCCTTGCCTCGATTGCCGCCAAAGCCACGGAGACCTGCCCGAGGTCCTCTGGGTTCTGCGACTTTGGCAACATGATCGTACGCGCGCCAGCAGAAACGACTGCCTCCAGGTCTGCCTCGAAGTACGGAGACTCCGGTGGATTCACCCGCACGGCCATTTCCGCGCTGCTGGATCCTGCGCTTTGGATGTGATCAGCAACTAGCTCGCGGGCGCGAGTCTTGTGGTCCGGTACGACGGAATCCTCTAGATCGAACACGAGGAGGTCTGCGGCCGCCTCCCGCGAACGATCGAGCTTCCTCTGCTCTGCACCCGGTACGAAGAGCAGCGAGCGCCTGAGTCGCGTGGTCTGATTCATGTTTCCGCTACCCCTGGCACACATTGGAGGAGTCGATTCAGTCCCTCAACTCCCCCACCGAAAATTAGCCAGTTGGCGCTTGGTTCCAGAGCGTGAGTAGGGCGTCGGATGATCATACCCAAGATCTCCCGAAAAGAGCCCACTTTGTCCGCCACCATCGAACTCGTGACGGGGCGCCAACCATGGATGCCCGAGCCTCCGCCTAGCGCTCGACCCCGCTGCGCGGGAAGTTCGACTCCGCTCCCCGAGTAGATCCGGCCGGCCGGAGTTGTAGACTCGGAGTTCGTCGCATAACGGCGGCGGGAGGTTTGCGGGTGGCCCGACGTCTAAGAGGCAGCTGGTGGTGCAATCAGGCCACTCCCGAGTTCAATCTCCGGTATCGGATGAAACCCTCCGGCTGGATTGCGGCGTTCACTCTCTTCGCGTTCGCGTGTGCTCATGGGTCGGGTGATCCGAATCTGGAACACTTTGATCCAACAGCTGCAGACAATCCCCGGCACTTCATGGTTCTACCAGTCAACATCACAATCAAGACGGCGCCTGAATTCAGTTCCGAGCTGGATGACATGTTTGGCGCCATTGCTGGCTACATCCGCGAAGGTGGAGACACGATCGAGACGGTTTCGAGGGAAGATGCGACCGCGCAGTGGGCGAAAAGCATCGTGAAAGTGAAAAAGTCAGAAGAGTTGGATGATAATTTCGAAACCGCAATGCGTGTCTATGTCGCAGACCTCTCTAAGTCTCACTCGTTCGATGCGTTGATTGCGCCGTCGATTGCCTATCGAACGACGAAGACCCGTGATCGTTTGGTCAAATGGGATGGGGTGTTTCGGAAAATGAAAGTCATCAACCTGTCCGACATCGCCAAGAAAAAGGGCCTCGCACGTTCACTCACCATGCAGATCGCTGGTGTTTCGTTGCACGTGATGGTGTTCGATCAAGACGGAGAACTGATCTTCCAGAAATACGGTGGGTTGGATCTGGTGCACGACGTCGACATGACGGGTGCGGAGTTCACGATGAGCCCCAAGGCTTCTCTGAAAGAAAAACTCCTGAACGAGAGAGACCACGTCCGAGAGGGCCTCGAAGTGGCTTTCGACCCCTACCTTCCCAAGCACTAGCTGCGCGTTGGCCTTCGGCCAAAGCTTAGGCGGCGTCACACGTCTCCTTTCGGGGCCGTGCTCCTGGCTGCGCGTTGGCCTTCGGCCAAAGCTTTTGCGGCGTCGCACGTCCCCTTTCGGGGTCGTGCTCCTGGCTGCGCGTTGGGCTTCGCGTTGCTATGCGGCGCCTCGTGATCTTGTTGTCGAATCGCGATTCTCCGTCGATGGAAGGCTGCGGGCCTCAAATCAGAAAAAGATCAGGAAACGATCAGCTTCCGATCAAGCACTTGTTCCGACTTGTCCTTAGTCTGTGATATGCAGTGCTGGATGAAACAAAGCCGGCCGTAGGCCGGCTCGTAGTACGGAAGTTGAGAGGCCTGTTTCTTCGATGATGGCCCGGGGGATGGATCTCCGGGATCGCGGGGCGGGGGCCGGCGCCGGAGAGGGGAAATACCCCACCGACCAATCTTCTTTGCCGGCCTCCGATCACCGCGTATCGAACTTCGAATGGTGTTGTCACCGAGCCGCCGAACTGGATCGCTGGGGAGCGGAGCCCGATGTCCGGGTTGACCAGTTCGGCGGCCTCGTGTCGGGTGTCTGCCTCGGGTCACAAACTCGGTGGGCAACACGCGCTCACAATCTCGCATTCCTCGGAACCCACATTTCGAAATCGATGCGGACGTGAGCTGTCGAAATAATACGCGTCACCCGGACCGAGTACGTAGCGCTCGCCGTCCACGGTGAGTTCCAGGTGGCCGCGGATCACCACACCTCCCTCTTCTCCTTTGTGGTGCAGCGTCACCTTGCCCGTGTCTGATCCCGGCGCGTAGCGCTCGTGGAGAATCTGCATGCTGCGATTCGCAAGCTCGCGCCCCACCTGCCAGTAGGAAATCTTGCCGCGTCCGATTTCCACCAATTCGGATTCGCGGTAGACGACGGGTTCCGATTCGGAAGCTTCGGGTGCGAAGAACGTGGAGAGGTCCATCTGAATGCCATCGAGAATGCGCTTGAGGGCCGCAACCGACGGGTTCAGCTTGCCGGACTCGATCAGGGAGATTGTTGCGTTGCTGATGCCGCTGCGCTTCGCGAGCGCGCGCTGTGAGAGTTCGCTGCGCTCGCGCACCTCGCGCAGCCGGCGGCCTACGTCGATTGCCATGGGACAGCTCCAGAAAAGCGTTAACTATCTTTAAATTAGTTAGATCAATCTCCTGTAATATCAAATACTTATCCAGATGCCTAGAAAAAACGTTGATTGACGCAAACGGCTGAGAAAAGGGCGATCGACAAGCTGCGGCGGCCCGGAGTCGGGCCGGAGGGCGCATTCGCCAAGTCACCGCGGTGCCGCCCCCGGCTACCGGCCGATCGGATCGAATTTCGGGTCTACAAACCACCGCCGCAGCGCGTTGGGGGAGATCGATTCCACCTGGGCCAACGCCAAATTCGTTTCGCGCGGTGAAGTGCTGTGCAGCTGGAGTTCGTCTGGCCTCGAGATCTCGCGCCGAAGCGCACCGCGACCGTTCGATCTGGCGCCGTAAGTCCTGTTGACAAGCCCGCGTCCAATTTGGTTGCATCGGCGCGGCTGAGCGCCCAGCGCGCCCAGGCGCGTCTTCAGCGAGCAGGGGAGCGAAATGATCGTCGGTGTATTGCGTGAAGTGAAATCCGACGAATACCGCGTCGGCTTGCTGCCAGTGGGTGCCGAACTCCTCGTGCGCGACGGGCATACGGTGTTGGTGGAGACGGCTGCCGGCGACGGGACGGGTTTCGACAACGACCGGTACCTGGCGGCGGGTGCGAAGATCGTCGAGACCCCCGAGGAAGTCTGGGGAGAGTCCGAACTCATCGTCAAAGTCAAGGAACCGCAGCCGAGCGAGATTCCGCTGCTGCGCGAGGGACAGGACGTTTTCACCTACTTTCACTTTGCGGCCGATGAGGCGTTGACGCGCGGCTGCCTCGAACAAGGCATTACGGCGATCGCCTACGAGACTCTCGAAGGTCGCAGCGAACACGGGCGGCCGACGCTCCCCCTGCTCACACCGATGAGTGAAGTGGCCGGGAGGCTCTCGATTCAGGAAGGCGCGAAATACCTCGAGCGGCCTCAGCAGGGGCGCGGTGTTCTGCTCGGCGGCGTACCAGGCGTCGAGCCCGGGGATGTCTTGATCATCGGGGGAGGCGTCGTCGGGACCAACGCCGCATGGATGGCTGCGGGACTTGGCGCCTACGTGACGATCCTCGATCTCGATCTCGACCGTCTCCGCTACCTGTCGGAGATCATGCCGCCCAATGTCACCACCATCTATTCCGATCTCCACGCGATTCGCGATGGGCTGACGCGGGCCGACCTCGTTATTGGAGCCGTGTTGATCCCGGGCGCGAAGGCTCCGCGTCTGATCCGCCAGGACGACCTGCGGACGATGAAGCGAGGCTCGGTCATTGTCGATGTCGCGGTCGATCAGGGTGGCTGTGTAGAGACTACGCATGCCACCACACACGCAGATCCCACGTACGTGGTCGACGGGGTCGTCCACTACTGCGTGGCCAACATGCCCGGCGCGGTGAGCCGCACGAGTACTCAGGCGCTCACGAATGCAACGCTGCCGTGGGTGGTGCGCCTGGCCAAGGAAGGTTCCGATCGATTGGCTGCGGCTGACGATGGATTCCGTGCGGCGATCAACACGCGGGGTGGCCGCGTCCTCAACCGCGCGGTCGGAGAAGCCCACGGTATCGAGGTTTCCGAGCGCTAGGCGGGAAACTTCGTTGCGGTCCCGCTGCGCACCTTCCACGCCCTCGGCCGACCCGTCTCGGGTCGACCTCCTAGAGGGCGCGCGCGGTATCCGCGAAAACCTTCTCCAGCGTTTCGAGTACGCGAGCGCACTCTTCTTCGCTGATGCTCAGCGGCGGCTGGAGCCTCACGACGTTCCCGAGCGATCCCCCGACGCCGACGAGGATGCCGGCTTCGCGGCAGAGGCGACGTGCTTCTGCCGCTTCTGCCGCAGCGGGTGTCTTGTCGGCATCCTTCACGAGCTCGATGCCGATCATCAACCCCTTGCCGCGAACATCGCCGACGAGCTTGTTGTTGGCCTGGATCTTCTCGAGCCCGGACGTGAGCTGAGCGCCCCGGGTCGTTGCGTTCTCGGGGAGTTTCTCGTCGAACATGACGTCGATGTTGGCGAGCGCAGCCGCACAGCTGACCGGATTGCCACCGAAGGTCGACAAGTGGCTGCCCACCGTGAACGCGTCTCCGATTTCAGGCGTTGCGGTGAACGCACTCAACGGAAATCCGTTAGCGATGCCCTTCGCGGTCGTCATGATGTCGGGTTCGACTCCGTAGTGCTCGATCGCGAAAAGCTTCCCCGTGCGGCCGAAGCCGCTCTGGACTTCGTCACAAATGAAGAGAATGTCGTTTTCCTCGAGGATCTCCTTGACGAGCTTGAAGTAGTTCGAGGGCGGCGTGATGATGCCGCCCTCACCGAGGATCGGCTCGGCGACGAAGGCCGCGACATTGCCAGCAGTCTGGTACTGGATGACGTCCGCCAGGTAATTTGCGGCGCGCTCGCCACATTCTTCTTCCGTCTTGGACCCGAACGGGCAGCGGTAGAAGTGGGGCGCTGGCGCGAACGCGATACCCGATAGATACGGGCCGCCGCTGATCTTTCGCCCGCTGTTGCCCGTGATGGAGAGCGTTGCGTTTGTCCGCCCGTGGAAGCTGTGGGTGAGGGCGAGGATTTCATTCTTGCCCGTGTAGTGCTTGGCGAGGCGCATCGCGCCTTCGATCGCCTCCGCGCCGGTGCTACCGAAGAAGCTCTTCTGCAGCCGGCCCGGTGTGATCTCGGCCATCCGCTTCGCGAGCTCGCCCGCCCTCGGATTGTAATAGACGTAGGTGCAGCAGTGGACGAGCTTGTCGATCTGCTCTTTCGCGGCGGCGTTGATCTTCGGGTGGCCGCTGCCCGCGTTTGTTACCGAGATTCCGCTGAAGCAGTCGAGGTATTCCCGGCCGTCGGTGCCGAAATAATGGGTTCCGCTGGCCCGCTCGACCTCGATGGGCGCGAATCCGGGGACCATGCTCGTGATCAGGTACTTGTTGTAGAGGTCCTCGGTCGTGCTCATTGGTGCTCCTCTAGGATGGCTTCTGGTTGAAGAGTTCGTCGCGGGGTTCGAAGCGCTCGTAGGCCTTGTTGACTACATCCTGCGGGACGTCCCAGACCACCTTCGTCGGCCCGATCGGGTCTTCCTTCATGGTGTCGGGCATCTCGTCATCTTCGGGGCCGAAACCCGCGCGTCGGTTGAACTCCCACTCTTCCTGCATGCACTGCCAGGCGATGTCTGCGATTTGCTCGCGCGTCACCTTCTCGCCGTGGAAGTGGCTGTAGAATTCGCTGATCTCCTGGATGCTGGTCATCAGAAATTGACAGAAGCCCGACGAGTCGATCGCTGTATTCAGGATCTGCGACTCTTGTGAGGCCTGCGCGATGTCGTCGATCGACTGACCCGGGTCTACCACGAGGCCCGCGGTGTGGTCGGCGCCCATCGCGCTCGTGCAGTAGGTGACGCCCGCCGCCTTGAGGGGGCGCGGATCCCAAGCGGGCAGCGCCTGGCCCTTCACGACCCCGACGCGCTTGTGTTTCTGCCGCCGCCCGATCGCGACTGCACCGTTACCGATCGCCTTGCCGAGGTCGGTGCCGTCCGCGATCTCCTGCATCAGGTTCTTGGCGCCCTCGGCGTTGCCGAACTCCATCGCGCCCGAGTCCATGTAAATAGCGATGGCAGCTCCGGTCTCGATCGTGTCGAGTCCGATTTCATCGCAGAGGCGGTCGAGGTCTGCGACGTCCTCCCAACTCGCGATGCCGCAGTTCGAGCCGAGCAGGGTCAATGTCTCGAATTCCAGAGCAGATGTCTTGTAGTTGCCGTCCTTGTCGTGGACAATGTTGCTGCACTTTACGATGCAGCCCGTCATGCAGTTGTGCATGCCACCGCCGCGCTCTTCGAACGACTCCACGATCCGCATCCCATCGAGCGTCTCGACATCGGGAGAGCGTCCCTCCACGCGATTCTTGTACGGGAACGTGTAGAGGTTGTTTGCCTCACTGACGATCGCGCTGGTGCCCCACTTGGGAAACGGTTCTTGCCCGGGCCCTGCCTGGTATTCTTTGGTGTACTTCTTCGACATTGCGTAGAACTCTTTGGTGTTTCCCGGTTTGCGCGTGGGTCGCCTGGTGGCGTCGACCGACATGTACTTGATGCCCTTGCTTCCCATTACGGCGCCGAGTCCACCCCGGCCCGCGTGACGCGCGGGTCGGCGATCTTTGTCGTGATCCGTGCAGGCCACCGAGGCGCCGCTGAGCTTCATCTCGCCGGCGGGCCCGATCGAGATGAACGAGGCCTTCGGGGGATAGGTCTTCGCGAGATCCTCGATGAGCTTGTAGTTCCACTTACCCTTGTGGTCGTCCGCGGGAACGATCTTGACATCGTCTGCGGTGATGTCGATCGCGTAGCGGCGATCGGCATCAGCGGGCTGTCCTTTCACGATGACGCAGCGGTAGCCGAGCTTCATCAGATCTTGACCGGGGTCGCCGCCCACGTTGGCTTCTTTGATGCCGCCGGTCAGAGGGCTCTTGCCGCCCACCGAAAGGCGTCCAGAGGTCGGTGCCGAGGTTCCGGCGAGTACGCCCGGAGCGATCACGAGAATGTTGTCGGGACCCAGCGGGTCACAAGTCGGATCGCACTCCGCGAGCAGGATTCGCGCCGAAAGTGACCGACCCCCTAGGAGCTTCCAGTCGTCGGGATACGGCTCAATGCTCACGGTTTGATTCGTCATGTCGACGCGGATCACTCGATCGCCGGTGGGACCACCCATGGGGATCTCCTATTCGAATTGGGACCTTCCTGATTGGAACCTGCCTGACTGGAGCCTTCTAAATCTGTATGTGACGGGGCGAGATTAACAGAAAGACCGGCTACTGGGGACACCATTCGCGGGGTCATCCCCCCGCGGCTGGTGCGAGCACAGCGATGATGTCGTCGTCGGAGACCGGGGTTTCGAGGGCGTTCCGGTCCAGCAATTCGCCGTTCAAGAAGAGTTTCGAGTACAAGTGCAGTTCGCCCTTGGCGTTGAAGATCAGCTCCTGAAAGCCTGGATAGCGGGCCTCAACGGCTTCGATGCACCCTCTTACCGTGTTGGCTTCGACTTCGATGCGGCCTTCGCCCTTCGTGGGAACGCGGTAACGAGACGGAACGTGGACGTGGGGCACGGAAATCCTCGTAGCTTCGATTCGGAGCGTTTCGAACAGCGAGTGTAGCGAGTCCCCGCAGGCTCGTCCGTGAGTACTCCGCGAGCCTGCGCGGTTTCACCAGTTCTGCCTCGCGGTCTGGAATCAGGATCCGCTCAGCGCACCGATCCAGTTCGGGTGGATGGCGCCGCGGCCCGCGGCCTAACCCAACAGGCGCTCGTTCTTCGGATCATAGAGCGGTTGCTCGACGACCGTCGCGGCGCGCCGCTCGCCGAGGATCCCGACTTCGAGCCCGGTGCCCGGCTCGCTATGGGCGACGGGCAGGTACGAAAACGCGATCGACTTCTGCAAGGTGTGCCCGTATCCGCCGGACGCCACGTAGGCGATCGCCTCGTCACCAGCGAAGACCGGTTCGAAACCGTGGGCGTCGGCGTCATCGGCGTCGATGACCATGCAGCTGAGCTTGCGCTCGATTCCCGCTTCCTTCTGGCGCAACAGTGCGTCGCGTCCGATGAAATCGCCCTTGTTGAAATTGACGAAGCGTTCCATGCCGGCTTCCAGAGGCGTCCAATCCGCAGACATGTCCGATCCCCAGAGTCGGTACGCTTTCTCGAGGCGCATCGAATCCAGCGCCCGGTAGCCCCAATCGACGATCCCGTACTGCTCGCCTTCTTGAAACAACAAATCGTAGACGTGCCGCTGGTACTCCATCGCGAGGTGAAGTTCGTAACCGAGTTCTCCCACGAACGAGACCCGCAGTGCGCGAACCGGAGCCAACCCGACGCGCAAATTCATGCAGCGAAAGAAGCGGAACGCCTCGTTCGAGATGTCGGTATCCGTCAGCGCTTGCAGCAACTCGCGCGAGCGCGGCCCCGCCAGTGTCAGGGTGGCGACCCGGCTCGTCGTGTTTTCGAGGTGGACACTGCCGTCCTCGGGCAGGTGTCGCTCGATCCACGCGTAATCATGTAGCTCGGTCGCCGCCGCAGAGACGAGGTAGTAGTGGTTTTCGCCGAGCTTGGTGACCGTGATGTCGCACTCGATACCGCCCTTCGGTGTGCACATCTGCGTCAGAGCGATTCGGCCGATCGTCTTGGGCAGCTTGTTCGCGCAGAGGTAATCGAGAAAGCCTTCTGCCCCCGGCCCAGTGACTTCGTATTTCGCGAAACTCGATTGGTCGAGTACGCCGGCCGACGCGCGGACTGCCCGGCACTCTTCTCCGACGGTGTCGTGCCAATTCGATCGGTGGAACGAGTACTTGTCTTCTGCGGTCCCTGTCTTCGCGTACCAGAGCGGTCGCTCCCAGCCAAAGCGTGCGCCGTAGACGGCGCCCTTTGCGAGCAGCCGATCGTAGAGCGGCCCGGTCTTCAGGGGGCGCGCAGCCGGGAGTTCCTCTTCCGGGTAGTGGATCGCGTACTCGCGCTCGTAGACTTCGATTCCGCGTTGTACGACGAATTTCGTCGATCCCGCGTAGTCGTCGAAGCGGCGAACGTCGAGTTCCCACATGTTGTCGCTCGGCTGTCCATCGACGATCCACTCCGCCGCGTATTTGCCCGCGCCTCCGCCGAAGACGATGCCGAAGATGCTGAAACCCGCGAGGACGTGGAAATTCTTCAGCCCCGGAACTGCACCCATCAGGCAGTGACCATCCGGCGTGTAGCCGTCCGGTCCGTTTACGATCGTCCGGATCGGTGCGTCTGCGAATGCGGGCACGCGCTCCGCGCAACCCGCGAGCGCTTCCTCGAGCCGTTCCATTGCGGGCTCGAGCAAGCTGCTGTGAAAGTTCTCGGGAATTCCGTCGACCGCCCATGCCACCGTGTTGCGCTCGAAGGGGCCGACGAGCAAACCGCCGCCCTCTTCACGGATGTAGTACGAAGAATCCGGATCCCGCAGAACCGGAAGTTCGACCTTCAGATCTTGTACGACCTTCAGCGGTTCGGTGATGAGGTAGTGGTGCTCGATCGGGACGATCGGGAGTTCGAGCCCGACCAATGCGCCGACCTGTCGCGCCCATTGCCCCGCTGCATTGACGACGATGTCTGCGCGTATGTCGCCCTTGTTGGTCTTGACGATCCAGCTATCGCCAGATCGCTCGATTGCGGTCACGCTCGTGTTTCGGTTGATCTCGGCGCCAGCCGAGGTGGCTCCCTTTGCGAGCGCATTCGTGACGCCGGTGGGATCCACGTAGCCATCGGTGGGGATGTGGGCGACCGCCATGGCGTCGTCGAAATTCGCGAGCGGGTGGAGTTCACGCGCGCGGTCGGGCGTGATGACTTCGAACGGAATGCCGAGCGTCTCGGCAATTCCCTTGCGGTTGTAAAACTCGTCTACGCGACTTTGCGAGGTTCCAATTCGCAGGCTTCCGCATTGATGGAAGTCGACGGCCTGCCCTGTCTCTGCTTCGAGCGTGTTGTAGAGATCGAGGCTGTACTGAAGAACCTTCATGAGGTTCCAGCTCGAGATCATCTGCGTGCACAGGCCCGCCGCGTGCCACGTAGAGCCACTCGTGAGTTCATTCTCCTCCACGAGCGTGACGTCGTTCCATCCGAGCTTCGTCAGGTGGTAGAGAACGCTGCAGCCGGCCACGCCGCCGCCGATGACGACGACTTTCGATTCACTTCGCATTTTTCGAAAACCTCATTGAACTCCGCAAGGGCACGAGAGTGTACGGGGAATCGCGAAAGCCCCCAAGGGCTCTCGCCCGGGGGAGGAAGATCATGAATCGAATCCGAGCCCGAGAGAATCGAGTACACGCAACCAGAGACCTCGCCGCCCCTCGTTCTCGTCCGCGCGCGCGAGGCCGCGCTGAGTGAGCCAGACTCCGAGGCTGCGGATTGGCTCGGGGGGCCATGGGACGGCGCGTTTTCGCACGAAATCGAGCTCGAGGTGGGTTGCGTTCGGGGAGTCGAGCAGGTCGAGCGCCACCCGCCCGCCAAAGCGCGACGCGACGACACCCAGGCCCGTGTAGCCGATCGCCCAGGAGACCCGCCCCCCGAAGGCTGTTCCGACGTCCATGCAAAAGCGGGTCGTCGTCGAGATTGGTCCACCCCATTGGTGACTGAATCTCAGCCCTTCGAGTTGGGGGAATGTCTGGAAGAAGCGCCGCGATAGTCCCTCGGAACTCTCAGCCCGCTGCTGGAAACGCTCATCCATACGACTTCCGTAGTGGTAGATCGCGTCGTAGCCACCCCAGAGAATCCGGTTGTCGCGCGTGAGCCGGTAGTAGTGAAATTGATTGGCGCTGTCGCCGAGGCCCTGACGGTTTCGCCATCCCACGCTTTCCATTTGGGCTTCCGATAACGGCTCCGACACCAGCGCGTAGTCCCAAACCGGGATCGACGCGCGACGCATGCGGTACAGCGGGCTGCGAAACGCGTTGGTGGCGAATATCGCCTTTGGCGCGCGGACACTGCCCGCCGCAGTTCGCAATTCGATTCCAGCGCCCGCGCGGGCGACCTGCTCGACCGCCGAGCCTTCGCAGATTCGCACCCCGAGACGGACGATCGTCTCGAGCAACCCCCAGGCGAGGCGAGCCGGATCGACGATCGCCGTGCCGTGCTCCCAAACCCCCGCCTGATAGGTGGGAGAGTCGACTTCCGCGCGCACGGCGTCGCGGTCGAGCCACTCGACGGGGGCGCCGAATTCCTGGAGATCCGAAAAGTGCTCGCGTAGATCCTCGACCTGGTAGGGGGCAGTCGCCACCGAAAGGATTCCGTTTTCTTCGACGTCTGCTTCGATTCCGTGGCGCTTCAACGAAGCGAGCCACTCGCGGAAATTTTCGGCGCCGAGCCGCTCGAGGACTGCGAGCTCTTTCGGAAAATGGCGCCGCCCGTTGTAGAGACCATGCGTGAGGGACGAGTCCGCGAAGCCTCCGTTGCGGCCCGAGGCGCCCTCTGCAATCGATTTCGCTTCGAGGAGTACGATATCCCGATTGGGGTCGGCTTCCTTTGCCTGGAGTGCTGCCCAGAGTCCCGTGAATCCACCGCCCACAATGATGAGGTCGGCCTCTTCGCGGCCCGCGAGTGCGGGGTGCGGAGCGGGTCGTTCAGGACGATCGAGCCAATAACAGTCGGGCGCCGTGTCGGCGAGCGCCAATAGATGCGGTTCGATGAGAAGCTCCTTCCGGCGGTCGGATCGCCACGCCGGGTGGCATTTCGGAGCCCGGGGCTCCTGGTTGTAATCGGCGGATTATATGAGCGCCGATCGCTTTGACAACCGGGTCTACGACTTCGAATCCGGGCGGGTACCCGCAGCCGGTGAAGATCACCCCTCCATCGTTGGCTGGGGGTTTACCCGATACACAAATACGAAGACTACAGGGCGTTTTGGAATCGCCGATAAGCGATGCTCGCGGCTGTCGGGTAGTTGAGTTTTGCCTGCCGGGAGATCCGGCGATTGGCTATCAGTTCCAGATGGTTGATCACATCTTCTGCCTGTGTTCGTGATGCTGTCGATTCACGGGAGGTTCGGCGAAGGCCGACTCCCACCGCAAGCTCGATGTCGAGTTGAGTGCCGGCTGTCGCCCGTTCGTTCGAGGATTCGAGCAGAAGAGTGCTGAACCACCCCTACCTTTCGTGGATCGATTTCGTAGTGCTCGGCGCTTACCTGCTGGGCATGCTTGGCGTCGGTTACTACATCAAGCTCAAGGTTCCGACCTTCGAGGAATTTCTCGTCGCCGGGCGGTCGATGACGACGCCGATCCTCGTCTGCACGCTCGCTTCCACCTACTATGGGCTCGACGTCCTCTTTGGAACCTCCGAGATGGCTTTCAACAATGGGGTGGTCGCCTTCTTTGGCTACTCGCAGCTCTCGATCGCCGTCTACTTCTTTGCGGCTTTCGCACTCAGCCATCGTCTGCGCGACGCGGAGTTCACCTCGCTGCCCGAGATCCTCGAACGACATTACGGACCCTCGGCCGGAATTATCGGTGGCTGCGCGTCACTCTTCTATTCACTCCCCGCGCTCGCGCTTTTCGGGCTCGGGAGGCTCTGCGAAGTGGTTTTCGGAATCGACGCGCGCATCGGCGCGCTGGGCCTCGGCGGGATTGCGCTTGTCTACACCCTGTGGGGCGGCCTATGGGCGGTCGCGATCACCGATACCATTCAGTTCGTCCTGATGTGCGTGACGCTCGCGATTGCGATTCCGCTGCTGATGGGGAATATCGGCGGTTTCGACGCCGTTGCGGCGGTGATTCCGGCGGGCCACTTCTCAATTTTTGGTGACATGCCGATCTGGCTGATGCTGGCCTACACGGCGACGGGAATCAGCATCCTGGTCGACCCCGGCTTTTACCAGCGCATCTTCGCGGCGAAGAGCGCTCGCCAGGCCCGCAACGCGATGTTGCTGAGCATGCTGATCTGGTTCGCCTACGACTGGTTGGTGGTCGCAGGGGGCATGCTCGCCGCCGCGGCTGTCGAGACAGGAGTCCTGTCCGTGGATCTTCACTCCAATGATGCACTGCTCACGGCGGTGATGTATGCGCTTCCAGCAGGCCTCGCCGGTCTGTTTCTCGCCGGAGTGTTGGCCACCGCGATGTCGACCATCGACAGTTACTCGCTGGTCGCTGGCGCCAACCTCTCCTACGACCTCTACCGCCCTCTGGCGAAGAAGCAGGTGAGTGATAAAGAACTCGTTCGTCTGACGAAACTAGGCATCGTTCTCAGTTGGACGTTCGGCTACATGCTCGCCTACGCGTTCGACAAGTTGATGGCACTCTGGGTTTTCCAGGCGACCGTGCTGACGTCCACGGTCCTGGTGCCGATCTTCGTCTGTCTATTCTGGAAGGGGAAGAAGACTCCAGTCGCGTGCTTGCTGAGCTACGCGTTGGGCTTGGTCAGCGTGATCGTGTTCTACTTTACGGTCAAGTATTTCGGCGAACCCAACGAGGTCTATGGCACCTACGTCTGGTCGTTTTCGCTCTGGGGCTCCGACTTCGAGATCTGGCAGGAGTATTCGCTGTTCTTCACCCTCCCGCTCAGCGCGCTCGGATTCTTGATCGGAAATTTTTTCGGCACCAACTACTCGCCGCCGGCGCCCGAGGAGGCCTGACGATGAATGGGTGGGACCTCTTCACGTGGATCAATAGTGTGATTCTGGCCGTGTCTGCAATCACCATCTTCTTTTTCTTTCTGAGAGACTCGAAGGGAATTCTCGGTGGCAATCGAAGCGATGCCGACGCCCCGTCAGGCGGAGATTCGGATCGACCTGAACGATCCGACC